>ERZ501058.14-NODE-14-length-194759-cov-10.424080_pt1 | contig 194759 bp, 144 predicted proteins | sample MGYA00510857_ERZ501058 | MGnify/ENA primary metagenome ERZ501058 (study PRJEB25958, sample SAMN03398523) | human skin metagenome | study: EMG produced TPA metagenomics assembly of the Human Skin Microbiome Metagenome (human skin metagenome) data set.
CAAAGACGCCCCCAGGCGCGTCCCCTTTTCCCCATCCCCCGCATCCAACCACGTGGATCTTCCTACTTTCATTCAACCACTGGCGTCCAGGGCCTCGCCCCTACTCTTCGCAGGCGAGTTCCCCACCACCCCCCACAACGGGAATTCTCGTCCACCACAACCCACTACTCCCCTACCTTGGTTCCTTTGACTCCCTTGCTTCCCACAGTCTCGATAATGCATACGATTCTTATCTGCTAGTCCACTATGGGACGGAACAGTGACAGAGAACATGGCGCAATGTACGCACAGATCTCAGAACACCCGTGTTATCTACTTCAGAATCTGCTTGTCAGAGACCTTGCCGTTCTCATCGATCTTGTAGACAATCGGCACGCCCGTAGCAAGCTCCGTCTTGATGATCTCATCGCCCGACATCTGCTCGAGATCCATGATCAATGCACGCAACGAGTTGCCGTGAGCCGTCACAAGGACCGACTTGCCTGCTTTGACCGCGGGCAGAATGTGTTCCCTGTAATACGGCAGAACACGGTCGGCCGTCAGCTTGAGGGACTCGCCACCAGGTGGGCGCACATCGAACGAACGGCGCCATTCGTGCACCTGCTCCTCACCCCACTTCTTGCGCGCATCGTCCTTGTTCAGTCCCGTGAGCTCGCCGTAGTCGCGCTCATTCAAGGCCTGATCCTTTGTCACTGGGATGCCCTCCTGACCAATGGTCTTCAGCTGGATCTGAAGGGTCTTTTGCGCACGCTGAAGATCCGACGTGAACGCTTGACTGACTCTGTTAGTATACATGCATTTCCAAAAAGGCTCTAGACAAAATAGATACGAACTCAAAATGTGTCTAAACATCACACCAAGGGCATGCACGCCCCCAGCAATTTGTTGTTAGAACATGACAGTCAACCACGGTAAAGTCAATACATACGTAACCGAACTTTTTCAGTTCCTCTGCTCCCTTCAGAGCCTCAGACTCGCCAAGCTCAGTCAAAGCTGGGTCCTTCCATCCAGTGAACTAGCCGTTGGTTAGTACACCGGTTCTCTCTATGCCTCCCGCTCAGCGTAGAAGCACACGTACAAGGTTCAGCTTGTTCCACTCCGATTGACCGTGACGCGTAAGCACAAGAGTTCTTTCGTATTAGTACTGCACATGCGCGCATATTCAACGAGGCACGAGGTCACACTAGGCTCCCCAGCTCATTCCTCTCACACATACCCAACCATGTTGTTAGGTCACTTGCCAAACCTATTGGTTTGACGTGCACAAATATGTGTGGACGAGCACGTGGCGGTCGTGGATATCGGGTAATTGCGGATACCCCACCAACCGCCCAGGCAAGAAGATGACCTGGCCACGTGAAGAAGTGGATTAGGGGGAAAAAAAGTCCCTATCAGATAACAACCTATGGCACATGAATTGTCCTCACCATTTCTCTGAGGCGCACGCGAATCGCAGGTCGGGAGACAGACCAGGGCAGCACTTTACGCTTGTATATGCATACATATAATTGTCCGTGATTTTCTTGTTGGGATTGTCCGTTTACAAGAAAGAGAATGGCACCCAAATTCCAAATTATCGGGGTACGTAGCTCCGTTGCTTCGTTGCACGGCTGACCGTTTCACAGGATGACCATGCCTTTTTCACTAAAGAACGAGATGCCTTCACGGTCGTCAAAAATACCAGGCTATTTTCTAGACTTCGTGGACTCTTTGAAATGGCGGAGCGCCTTGAAAATGCGTCTTGGCGCATGTGGCACAAACAGCACCAAAGCGACAAGACACGGCATCGAAACAAAAGACGACATGACATTTACAATTGTTCCGTTCTGTCTTTCCCTTCTCCTATACGCTCTGAATCAGTGTCCCCGACCATGTCTCCTCCGAATGAGAGCGATGATGTCTCTCGCATCTCAGTACCGTCCGTGATCGACAGTTTTTGGGCAAGCGACAAGGCGCCCATGAGCATGCACACTCTCCCGCATGAAACCGCAGGTTTTCCCCGTGTTCTGCAAACTTCGGAATCAGATAAGCAACATGTGTCTTCCGCTGATTTGCTTCATGTCAATCCGTTTGACAGTCCAACGCAGGTGTGTGGAATGCAGGAATACAACGTGTATGCTGGTCAAGATCTGCTGATGCAAGCCTTGGGTATGTCTCCCTCTAATTTCAACCACAATGATTCGGTCTCATCTCGCACATATCATTCCCAATGCTCGCCCATGCTGCTGAAACCATGTCCTGGTGAAGATGACAAATTGCAGTCGGTGAATGTTCCCAAGTCAGCTGCTGACCTGCCTCGTGAGATACGTGAGGCCGCAAGCACCAGTGCCACCGCCATACCCGCACCATCGTCTAACACTACCTCGTCGGAAGAGGCTCCCATATGCAGTAATTGCGGGACAGACAATACGCCTCTCTGGCGACGAAATCACAACATGCTCTTATTGTGTAACGCTTGTGGCCTATACTTAAAAATTCACAAGACACATCGCCCTTTGCTTCTGAGGAAACGACAACAGCTCAATAGCACACGCTCCTCTCAGTCACAAGACGCATGCAGCGGTCCATCTTCTGGCTGCACAAATTGTGGCACCAAAGTGACACCCCTCTGGCGCAAAGGCATCAGTGGAGCTGTCTTGTGTAATGCGTGTGGTCTGTATCTGAAGCTCCACCAGTCGAACAGGCCTGTCCGCTACAGGGCAGACGTCATCCGTAAGCGCTCGCGGTATGATAATCGCGGACGGATCAGCCAATCAGAGGTTACGTCCCCCTCGACTCCAGGCGCGGCGCCCATATTGCCTTTCCTCTCGGCGCGCTTGATTGACCCTGAGACCACTCCCACGGGCTCCCAGTGGAACTCGTCGTCCAAAACCCCAGATGAAACGCACACGGGCGATTCCAGCATGCCGCCTGATCCATGTGGTAATGTCGCAAGTGTAAGAAGAGTGCTTCAGTTATCGGATGAACCGTTTTCATCCCCTGCTTCTATTACATGTTGTGCTTCTTCTGGTGCATGTACGGGGCCTGTATTGTTTAACGACTACCAGCTAGATGATGATTCCTTACATCAGGTGTCGAATTCTGTATCGGGCGTACACACTGATGTCGATTTCACGCTGCCTTCTATGCTACCCGATGTGGAGAAGCATTCCATTTGGCCAGTGTTCCCAGCTATGTGACCTACCGTGCGGCAATTGTTACGCGTTTGGTGTGCTTTTTTTCTGGTGGGTGCAGTGTCATCCCTAGACGTATAGTCCATTTGATGTCGAAATTTGCAATCATCTACGTTTGCGTAGTTGGGGATGTGCGTCCCTTTCACTCTGTCTAGGTAACGGACGTCTGATCTACCGTTCTTCTTGGATACCTTGTTGTATTTTCGTAGACCCTTGTATGTACTCCACGTGTTAGTATCGTCTAATTCCATGAATAATCCTTACCGTGCGTACGAGTACACCGTCACACAAATATTGGCACATTTTCGCATCTAAATTAAAAAGTGCCAGTGCCACCGGTCGCTTATTCAGCGCCCAGTGAACACCGGCCGTTTGTTCACGTTGTGCATGAGACGCACTGGGAAACAGAACACACCGCATCATGCGCCAGCATCCCTAGTGACATTCGGACCGTCCTGCTGTGCGTAGGCAACAGAAGTGAATCTCTGTAGAAACGCACGTAGTCCACAGGCGCTGTTAGTACCAAATTTATAAGAGCACACCCGTATGAAAGGTAGGTGCGACGATATAGCACACTGACAGCATGACGGAGCATGTCATTGAAGATATGTCAAGGGCGAGTAAGACACACCTATCAATAGACAATGATGCAGGATGATGCTTTTTTTTTTCTCACGGGACCAAGAAGTAATACGACGAGCAGGATTTTTTTTTCTCAACGGTCTTTGACATACCATCGTACTGTGAGCATAATGACATACGAGTCAGAGAGTTCCTCGCACATAACAGAATAACTCGGGAACTCGATGTCCAATGTAACATGAACAAGTGGAACTGGCAAGGCAGAATCTAGTGCTGTTCGATGTGGGTGGAACAAAGGAGAACCGTCTAAGCGATATTATCACGTCATAGCTGCCTACTTAACATCTAAAACCAAGGCACTATTGTCAAGATGCGACTGCAATTAGATGCGCTGGCATTTGAATTATTCATGAAATGAGATAAATACTGGGTTCTAGAGCAAACTAGATCTATCTATACCCTGAAATAGAATATACGGACGGACGCACCTGCGAAAAGTAAATGTAGGCAAGGCATCTTTCTGTTCGAGACTCGTAACGTTAAGCAAATACAGTCTAAAGATGGAAGGTCTTTCTGGCTGGAGTAGACTTCATCAATGGTCAACGTGAGATGGACAAAGTCCACTCACAGGCTACACATTTCGTCTCAAGTGGAGAGGAAGAGAACATGTAAGTCTATAGATGAACAGGAAGCTGGGGAGCAGTGGAGGGAATCTGCGCGCCAATTGCAAGTGCGACGTGGTAAGCACACTAGGCAAACATTCGAATAGGACAGACGCCTAGCCTAGAGCAAGTTTCAGCATGGGCACGGACCAGTTACATTTTATTTCGGAAGGGCAAGACTATTCGTTTGTCCTGGTTCGAACCCAAGCAACTGCACACCTCTTTGTCTATAGCCCGAGGATAGACTTTGGAATGTGGTCATGCCTAGGTGGAGGGTACGAATGCAGAGCGATGTGCGAGAGCGCCGCGTGTCCAATCCTCAGGACCCTATCTCCACCCAGGCGCGCGTCGTGTTGCGCTTCCATCACGTGCATCAGGTATGAGAAGGTACGCACCCAGAGCGTTACCAACAAGTGCGAATCAATCGCCGATTGGCAGGCCCCCATTCACTGCAGTCGTACTAGCCCTAAGCGACAGGCCGCGTGCCAGTCAAAGCTGTGCGGGTGATTATACAGACGAGGAACAGAAGAGTTGTTCACCAACAGACAGGTCTCTTTGTGACGCGTGACGGACCACTACACAACGAAGACGCTTACATCTTTGAGAGAGCTTGATTAGGTTGCGACACTCACCACTCGAGCACAAGCGTGGGTCCATTCGTCCGACACCAGCGAATCCTATTAAATTTTTGTGCGAGAGTGTGTGCGTCCATAACTGAAGGGCATGCCTCGCATTCCTATCAGGATCGAGCCATATAGCTCACCGTCTAAGCAGCACAGACATTACAAAAGCAAGCGGGATCAAGTCTTGCGTGCGCTTGGGAAGGCCGCTTACATCAATGGCAGTCAATTTGCACTTCTTCTCGTGTCCGCACGCGGCGACGTGGAAACGTACGCGAGCGAGGCACTTCAAAATCGCCTTGATCCCTGGTTTGTAAAAAGCGGCATTGCCGACGAAGCGCGCCATCTCGCCAAGAAGAGCCACGAAGAGACACGCACCACTATCTCGCCTTCAATCAATGCTGATGACGTTCTGGGAGATAATCTCGAAGACATAGTGGCGCCTGCTTCGGCCTCGTCGACCCGAGTCTCCGATGACCCATTTCTTGATTCTTGGTGCACTCTTCCGATGGACGCGTCTCAAGCACGCCAAAGCAATGATGACTGGCAACTGAGAGTAAAGCGCGAAGCTGCTGCAGAGGAGATTTCTGGCACTATGGATCAGATGTCTGAAACCAGCAGCCCACATCCCAAAGTGCCCCGTACGTCTACGCCAGTTCATGCTTCGGTGTTTCGTCGCGTGCCACAGCCTGCCGTCATGCGTCCTAACACGAATGGTGCACATATAGCGTATACGCTGGAGCTGAAAGACGAGGAAGCGCGCACTGCATTTTTTGAACTACGCTTCAGCCAGCTCCAGCAAGTCATGTGCAAAATGATTGCGAAAGAATGGGTCAAAGTTATCGAGCCCAAAAAGCAGACGAGATTTCCCTACAACAAAGGCGAGGCTGGTAAACCTGCATGGTGGCCTGCTGATGTGCGACACAAAGAACCAGACCATCTTATGAAACCAGAGAGACACGCTCTTTTGCTTGCGATCCTTCGATCTCCACAGACACGCATCGCGCGCTTACAGCTCGCAACGGCGGAGGTCGTCGCGTTAATCAAGGCAGGGAAGGTGGCGTATTTGATGGATGTGTATCGCGTCGCGCGTGAAGAGGAAAAGCTACGCGACGACGGCATGGACAAAAATACGCCTATTACTGTGAGCGTGTCTTCTCTGGAGGGATGGGATGCGGCGGCTGGGTGTCCTTCGGCGCTGGGCATGAATTCCTCCGCCGATACTAGTGACTATGAGTCAAAAGAAGTTAAGGGAAAGCGGCGTCTTTCCTCTCGCTGGGATGATGACGAGCACTCTGAGCCGAATACATCGGTTTCTTGGACGCCCACGATGAATGATGTATATTCGCCACAATCGCATCCGCTCGTTTCTACTGTACCACCGCCGTCTCGTGTGCCATTTTCAGGCGGTCATTCTGGATTAGGTATCCACTCCGCCGATCTGCCATCTAAAGGACGTACGCCAGGCAGTACGCCGGAGGTTTCGATGCTATCACCGTCATTATCGACTGAGACCCCGGCACAAGGCCCAACACTCAACATGGGCGCGTCAGTGCCGGTTCCTCTTGTACAGAGTCCAGTTACTACTTCGCAGCCGTTGCCTATACAATCGTATGGCGCACATGGCACTGACCTGCCTCGCTCTTCCTCCATATCGCATCCTATTACATCTGTACCCATGCGGCCGACGCATTCTTCTCCTGCGCATTTCAACCAGCAACAGCCCGAGGGCTTGAACTCAAGACCCTCGCAATCGAGTATTCCATCCATTCACTTCGAGCAACATACGAATCACGGGAATGGCTCTTTGGATCCACATGCTCAACGGGTGCCATGGAGTGTACATACACCAGTAACTCCTTATCAGCGGTCGCAAGTCATGTCATGGAATATGCCTGAGACCCCTGCGCATTGGTCCAGTTCTGTGGTACCTATGGCGTTTGGAATGAACGCCTCTCCCTCTCATGACGTTTACTTTTCCAACTCATTCGACTCGAGTTTCTCGGCATCAAATCATGGCCCGATGACACCAGGTCAGTTTGCTTCCATGCCAATTAATGGCGTTGTTGGCTCGTCGAACCCTGGCGTGTCAACCAGTGGGCAGCATCCTGTGTCATTCCAGGAGCTTGGTCTGTCTCATGTACAATCTACACAAGTCCAGCCCATGCAAGCTAAGCAAGGCGCTGTCCAAAATGATATCCGATTGCATTCGATGGCACACTGGCCCACGCGCTAGCTGTGAGGCACCATGGTGTGCTATGGGATCAAGAAGCCATGCAGTTGGTCTATCATGTTGTTTGGCAAAACCCGCAAGTCTATATTCCGCAGAAGTATCGCCAACGGTTTGGACTTTGGACCAGATATACCCACTTTCCCCTTATTCTCCATCCTTTCGAAAGTATGCTCGACTTGTAGAGCTTTTTAGGTAGCGGTTCTAAAACCCAAACATTCGTTTTACAGTCAACTTGGCACGTCAGAAAGTCGCAAAAATACGCAAAATTTATGGTCATTACACTTGATGTGAAAGGCATATTGGATTGTTTTTACATGGCATACTGTTTCGTCCACTGCCGGCTTGTTTCGATGGCATCTTTTTCGTTTGTGTTGTAATGCTGCGCAACATCGTTTGACAGGGGGTCATCTGGATTAGGCGCAGACAGTAATGCTTGAATGGAAAGCAGCACTGTTCGAATCTGCAGTGCTGGCGACCACTTGTCTTTTAATATGTCCAAGCAAATCCGACCAAGTTTATCAATATTCGGGTGGTAGATCTTTGTCAGGAAGCGTACTTTGGGCGGCGCCATAGGATAATCTTCGGGCAGAAATAGTTCGAGCTTGAACGATCCACCTATTCGCATTAGATTCGGCTTGCCGGGTCCCATTTACACACCTTCGAATGGGCTTTGAGAAGGCCCTGACATCACGACATCAAAGTATCGCAAATTATCGTCGTGTGGCACGGCCCGAATCCCCGGCGCCGGGTCAGCCATAAGTCTTTCAGTCTCCTTTGCTTGGTCAGTTTAGGGTATTTTTCTACCTTTAAGAGACTAACCTTAATGATTCGTTTCGGCAATGCCATTCCTTGGTTGTGAGAGAATTGAGTCGTGCACGTATCGGCTTCGACTTCGGTCCCCTCCAACTTAATTGGTGGTGCCTAAGTGGCTATTCGCTATGCGGCTCTCTCTGGGTAGGTATTTGTTTCTCCACCTGGGCCTTGTCGCGGATTTAATAACTTCTTCGATACTTGTGTATTTCCAAGACGCATAGCATATTTGCGTTCGTGCGTCGTCAAGACCGGCCGACGGATATTGCGCCTGAAAGAAGCCTTGGCCTTGTCCGTGCATTTAAACCTACCTGTCCCCTGGCGACCATCATTACGTCTAGATGGCGCCGTCCGTCTTTTCTTCCAGCGAAAAGTCGCTGATCAAGTCTGTATTTCCGTCTTCCTCATACAAAATTATCACCGTATCGCCAGTCCGCATTTATGCGGCCTTTCCTACACCAGATAAATGGTACTATACTGGCGTCGAGGGTGCTCTTGCTTTCGTGCGTGATACAAGCAATGTATTCCATTTCAAAGTTGTCGATTTGAAGTCAAAAGGTCAGATAGTTTGGGACCATGAGCTGTACGAAGACTTCTACTTTTATGAAGATAAGCCATACTTCCACACTTTTGCAGGTGACAAGTGCATGCTGGGACTGTGCTATGCAGATGAGTCTGGCGCCGTTCAGATGTACAAGAAAGTGTCGAACCGAGCAAAGTATGCTAAGTCATCTTCAAGCTCATCAGGCTTCAGTTTTGCCAAAAAAATCTCCAGCTTGATTGGCTCGTCATCGTCTTCCTCTGATGACAAGCGCGTTTCTTCTTCCAAAGAACAACTGTCCAATGATACCCGAGCAGAACCACAATGGAACGGTCTGGTTGACCAGCTTGGAAGCATGGGGGTATCAGAAATAGACATCAAAAACAACGAAGGATTCCTTCGTGACTTTTTGGGTCGTGGGAGTCAGAAGCTCGTCCATGATTCGCATCAGACGGACAATAAGCTTCCGCCTCCCACCACATCTCTCATGTCTACGCGTAATGCACCACCACCAGCACCGCCTGCCATATCTGCGTCACCAGCACCCCCCTCGGTGCCATCGTTACCATCCCGGAGCGTGGATTCTACTAGCAATTCACAGGGTGCACCTCCTGTCTCTCGACCCTCTTTGCCTCCTCCACCGCCAGCTCGTCCAGGAATAGGCTCGAGCGCCTCGCCACGACCGCCACCACCACCGCTGCCACCGCATTCCGTGAACGGTCGTGCACCTCCGCCTGTTCCATCTCGACCAGTAGTCGGCGGACGTGGACCCCCACCACCCCCACCGCCGCCACCTGTGCGACCTGACCCGACCGGTATGTCGGTACGAGGGCCGCCACCAGCACCACCAGCACCACCAGCACCACCAGCACCACCAGCACCACCAGCACCGCCTGCGCCAAGTGGCTCGAGTTCTATGAGTGGACTCCCACCTCCTCAGCCTGGACGCGATGCGTTATTGGCAAGCATTCAAGGCAAGAGTGTCAAGGACCTTAAGAAGACTGGTCCCAATGCACCTCCGCCTCGATCATCTGGCGGCGCTGGAGGCTCAGCTTCGTCGTTGTCAGCTGCAGCGGGTACGAGTGGCGGAGAAAATGATCTGGCAAGTGCCTTATCAAGTGCTTTGAACAAACGGAAAGGGAATATGGGTGGCTCAGACGAGGAAGAGAGTGACGATGACTGGTAAATAGGCAGGGATATGTTGCAAATGCTAGGTTACGAAAAGTTGGCGATACGTGCTCTGTCCTCATAACTGTCATGCCCGATCCTAGGCCCTAGTATACCTCTTGAGATCTCCCCCATGGTCACTCCCACTTCATTACAAACAACTCTCACACTCTATGTTAAGAGAACAACTAAATTGGCCGATACACTCCGCCATCGGCTTAAGCGGGCGTTGAAGGAAGATAGTCGAATATGAACACTAACTACTTATGCAGATTCTCATGACCAATACGCTTGTGTACGCATTTTCACGACGATCATATCCGATCTTTTATGGCAGCTAAGCTGTTGTAATTTACTTCTTCTTCGAGGCCTTGTCGGCGGTCTTAGCCTTACCACCCTTGGAGACCTTCTCAACCGTCTTAATAACACCAACAGCGACGGTCTGACGCATGTCACGGACGGCGAAACGACCAAGAGGTGGGTACTCCTGGAACGACTCAACGCACATTGGCTTGGTTGGGATCATCTCAACCATAGCAGCGTCACCCGACTTAACGAACTTGGGGTTCTCTTCAAGCACCTTACCAGAGCGACGGTCGATCTTCTGGAGGATGTTGTTGAAGCGGCAAGCAATGTGCGCAGTGTGGCAGTCAAGCACTGGCGAGTAACCGTTGCTGATCTGGCCAGGGTGGTTCATGACAATGACCTGGGCGTTGAACGATGCAGCCTCCTGAGCCGGGTCGTTCTTCGAGTCCGAGGCAACGTTACCACGGCGAATGTCCTTCACCGAGACGTTCTTAACGTTGAAACCAACGTTGTCACCTGGGAGACCCTCAGCGAGCGACTCGTGGTGCATCTCAACCGACTTAACTTCAGTTGTCACGCCCGAAGGAGCGAACGTCACAACCATACCAGGCTTGATAACACCGGTCTCGACACGACCGACTGGGACTGTACCGATACCACCAATCTTGTACACATCCTGGAGAGGAAGACGGAGAGGACGGTCAGTAGGGCGCGTCGGGGGCTCAATGGCGTCAATGGCATCCACAAGCGTCTTACCCGTGGCCTTGCCCGACTTGGTCTCCTTCTCCCAGCCCTTGTACCATGGCATGTTGGTGGTGGCCTCAATCATGTTGTCACCGTTCCAACCAGAGATAGGCACGAAGGCAACGGTCTTAGGGTTGTAACCGACCTTCTTGACGAAGTTCGACACTTCACGGACAATTTCGTTGAAACGCTCCTCAGAGTAGCCAGTGCTGTCCATCTTGTTGACAGCGACGATAAGCTGACGCACACCGAGGGTGAACGAGAGCAGGGCGTGCTCACGAGTCTGGCCATCCTTCGAGATACCAGCCTCGAACTCACCCGTACCACCGGCAATGATAAGGATAGCGCAGTCAGCCTGCGAGGTACCCGTAATCATGTTCTTGATGAAGTCACGGTGACCCGGGGCGTCAATGACCGTAACATTGTACTTGGGGGTCTCGAAGCGCCAGAGGGCAATGTCGATAGTGATACCACGCTCACGCTCGGCCTTCAGCTTGTCAAGCACCCAAGCGTACTTGAACGAACCCTTACCAAGCTCAGCAGCTTCCTTCTCGAACTTCTCGACTGTACGCTTGTCGATACCACCACACTTGTAGATGAGGTGGCCAGTCGTCGTCGACTTACCAGAGTCGACGTGACCGATAACGACCAAGTTAACGTGCTGCTTCTCCTTTCCCATTGTGAAGAGTGATGAAGGTGGGAAACGAAGAAATGGGTAGCCCTTCCCGGTTCAAGTACTTTCTTTCCGTCTTCCTAAGCTAATTTTCTTTTTCTTTACTGGCCGTTTGATTTTTTTCCACCCGTTTTCGCCACTGTGTCAGTGAGCTGCGTTCAATCAAGGACTGCGATTGGAGCGTCTTGCCATTGATGTACGATCACCTGCATCAATTCTCCCTTGTTGTGCTGGCATTCGGCCTAAAGAATGTTTTGGCTACCAATCACATACGTGCCTGAGTATCGTGGAAAAGTTCTTCTCATCATGGCCAATTCATCACGTGCACGTACATGTAGTCGTCCAAGACACGTGTTTTCTCCCGTAAGCCTCCACTTTCTCGCTGCTGGCGAAGTAGGCGCGTCCACTGTGCCATGTCGGGGTATGGAGGCAACGCGGTACCATGCTTGGGACTGTATCAGGCCTATGGACTCCCACATTTAGGCGCTCGACGAGAACCGGCAAGCAGTGCAGGTTCACACTCAGTTCCTTTCTCTTTTGAATCACTGGATATGACAGGATTTGGGTCTGCGCCGGGGCCCCTGTCTCCGCTTGCTGTACTTGGGAGGCCAATCAATCCGCCAGGGCCAGTGTCTGTGCAGCAACCAATATTAATGGCCACTTTTTCGTACGATGAGAATAAGTCGTTGTGTTTTGATGACAGGGCCAAGCGTTGGTATAAGATTCCTCCGACACAAGAGAATAGTGCACAAGGAGCTGATCTGAATGTGGGCTTCGAGCGATTTCATGACAAGCCGCACATACCTGATCCATTAGACTCGGTATTCTACACGATCATGCAACGCAGTGCTATGAGAGTGCCGTTGGAAGAGCCCGTGAAAGGCAAAATACAAGTGCCTGCCGAGAACTTAGAGTCAGAGATGCTTCGCACGCAGCTTGTGACGTGGCGTGGTATCTTGACTAAGCTGTGCACGGCTTGGAGCTGCCATGTTCAAGCGCCTTCGATGTATAGGGAGGGCTTTGAATTGAATGCTATGATGTTGGGCGATACCCTTGTGCTGGAAGAAGTCCCACCTACAATGATGCAATGGCAAGCGATACAACACGAGCGCCCAAAACCAAAAAGGTCACAGCGAGCAACTTACTATGGTATGTGTGTGCATGTATGCGTATGCATGCATGAATTTTGTGCTTACATCCAGGCTACAACTTCGAGTCATACTGCACGAAGGAGACGCCGCGGCTAGCAGCTGGTTCTGCTGCCTCTCTCCCCTTAGCCAAGGTACCGGGCTGGAGCGGTGACGTGAATACAAATGTCCAATGGTGTCATATAATGAAAACAAAGTTGGGAAATAACCGCATTATTATTGGTGGAGAAGTTGATTGTGTCGAAACATTGGATGCAGGCACTGAACGTGAGCGCGAGGGAGTCGTGGAGCTCAAGACGAATCTGCGCGTGGACTCTGCCGATGACCAGAATCGGCTTGATGCGAAGATGCTGAAAATGTACATGCAGTCATTTCTGCTGGGTGTGAGGACTATTGTGATCGGGTTTCGAGACCAGCAAGGCATGCTACTTTCACACAAGTCGTTTCGACCGGCTGATCTTCCGCGTTTGGTTCGTGGGCATGCTGTGCAATGGAATGCGAATGACAACCTGGCGTTTGGCTCATTGATACTAGACTTTGTCCGCGATACTGTTCGTGCTGAGACGGAGCGCTGGTCGTATTGTATGTCGCAGCGTGTGCGAGAGAATGAGAAAAGCTTGGGTGCTTATGCATGGCGTGTGCATCGGACGACAAATTCGTTTTTGGGACATTTGCCGCTTCCAGCGCCTCAAGATGCCGAGCAAGAGTATCCAGTATTTCGGGTTAGTTTTCAGCCGCCATTTTCGCATGTTACAGTGCGATATGTTACGCCGTATGAGCTGGGATTAGATGGGCGCCGACAGGGACGGTGCGGGCTGGTTCCAACAGCATTTTACCTGTGGGCCACGATGCCTATGACCCATGTATGGGGCTGAGAGACGAGTACAAATGTGAGCAATCAAGAACATGCGCAAGTTTGCGATTTTTTTTCTTTATTTGTCGATGTTACCGGCAACGGATGGGAATGTATATAACATGATAGTATAGTGTCTACGGAGTAGCAGAACTCTTGCCAGAAGAGGGCATCTCGCAACACTGAGCATCGCGACACTCGTCGCCATCACACGCCAAAAGACACGCGGAGTTCAATCCGGAAGCGACTTCTTCTCTCACAAGATGACCGTCGGGCGTGAGCAGACGACCTTGCTCGTCAAAACGGTCCTGAACAGCCACACCACTTAGTTCCGCTGCCTCTTTCAATCCGCCGGGGACGAATTCTGGCTGGATCGTCGACGAATGAATACCCCAAATGTGCAATGTTCTGCGAACTTGGTCAGCGATGAACATATAACGGGTGGTCTGTTCACCGGAGCAGTCAACCATGACGTGCAGACTCGCGACGATTTTGTTCTCATTCAGCTGCCATACATGCAAGTCATGCACACTCAAAACACCCTCAATACGAAGTACCGAATCACGCACGCCGTCCAACGAAACAGTTGTTGGGACGCCTTGGAGGAGAATAAACGATGCTGACTTTACCAGAGGCAAAGCAGAGTGGAATATAATACACGCAATAATAAAAGAGATGACCGGATCAGCGTAATGGCGCCAGCTGTACTCTGTGAAAAGGATAAATGCGCCGGCAAAAATGACGCCGACGTTGCCGATGGCATCACCTAGCACGTGCAAAAACACGCCTGTCATGTTCATGTTATCGTGGGTGTGGGCACCCGAGCCAATGGACTGACGGTGCCGGCGTACATCTTCCTCGGTAGAAGCTTCGGCATGTGACAGGCGACGTTGGCGCGATGGTGACACCGAGGTGCTCGGCAAATTGACTGCCCCGTAAGAGCTTGAAGTTGTACGAGGTGACAACAGGCGATGGTGCTCATTATCATGTTTCGAAGACGCGGTGTCATACCCGAGCGAATGTGCCTTGTCCATGACAAATGCGCGTGCTTTGGCAGGATGGCCAACGATGTCACGCACTTTCTGGCCAAGTTCAGCTTCTTCGTTCTTCGTACGAGTCGTTCGCTCTGTCGCACTTTCTGTCCTGCGGTCATGGGCATGCTCATGACCATGCAGATGCTGCCGTCCTTCACGATTGCCATTTTGATGTTGGTCACGGTCTGATTTGTGCACGTGGTGATTCTCGTGTCCCTGTTCCATATCATGGTGGTGGGATGAGCCATTCTCAATATCATGATCGTGGCCATGATCATGGCTGTGGTTGTGCCCGTGAACATGACCGTGCCCATGAAATAGGCAAAGGCCCACAATGTTTGAAAGAAGGCCTAGCGAACCCACAGTTACTACTACATGTGGATTTGAAACTTGAGGCTTAGCGATGAGGCGTTCTAGCGCCTCCATGAAAATGCTAAAGCACAAGGCCATCAGGAACACTCCGTTGAATAAAGCACCAAGAATTTCCGCACGCTGCCATCCGTACGAATATTTCGGGCTTTGACCACCTTTTTGCACTAATCTTACAGCATACAAAGCAACAACGAGGGACATGATGTCATTGAGCATGTGGAAACTGTCCGCCACCAAAGCAAGAGAGCCTACAGCATATCCACTGATGATTTCGATGAAGAAAAAAACGATATCAATACCAAGCAGAGCGATGATCTTGGTCTGGTTATCCAGACCCGCCATCTTGCTCAATGCTTTTTCAGTGCTGTAGGCGTTACTGGCAAGGAACGCTCTAGTGCGAGGTGATAAAGGGGAGAAAAAAAGGCGATTCGGAGAAAAAAATGCTGCATATTGGGCTGCAGTCAAAATCACTGACAGGCACCCCAGACGGACTGGCGATTGGTTCTAGGCGTCAGGTAATATGGAGAGCTGCAACAAGGCCTGGCTTTTTTTTTGTTTGCCTGATAGCAAAAAAATAACTCCGGACCTCGCTCGCAAAGGGCGTGCCCCGGCTTAGATTGGAGCGGGAACGACTCGGATGGGACGGTGATCTGGTCTGCTAGCCCATTTGACTGACGCGTTTGAATGCAGATACATACTTCGTCCGCTGATCAAGACGCACTGATAATGCAATTCTAAGGCTATGGTCGCCAATATACATGCATGTATGCATGCATAATCGCACTAAAGAATGTATGGACACCAGGTGACAAGTCAAGCTACCGCGACACTTGTCAGTGCAAGCTCACTTGCCAAAGAGTGGCCAATGCTTGAGTCTCGGACACCACACGAACTACAAGTCGCCATTATCTAGCGCTTATTAGCACATTGCTGCAAGCAGCGTGTGCATGTGTACGTGTCCTTGCTCGTTAAACAATGGGGAGTAACATTCTTCTTCGCCCCCTGCCTTTTATTTGACTCTGCCCTGGCGACAATTTCCTGGCTGTGCACCGCGCCTGCCTGCCGAAGACTCTATCACGTGATCCATCAGCGCACATGGCAAGATGCGGCTATTGCTTCCTCCTCCGCACGCAGCTACAGTGGGACAAGCGTGTTGGTAAGAAGTTGGGATCAACGTTCGCACACTGTACGATGGAGCGGGTGGATGCGGGTGCAGACTCAGACGCAGAGGAAGTCAAGAGCGCTTCAAGTCGTGTACCGGAATCAGCTGCCGCGATACCTAAAGCAACCGCTTCTTACACTGGAGCCCAAGCAGAGGCCGTCGTGTCTTCATTGGAAGATGTAATCCGACAGGTCGGTTGGTTTCTTGTCCGTCACGCGCAATATGCCCGTGAGGGTCGGCCCTCGAGTGACTCGATACCAGCACTCCATTCCTTGATCTGTGCATGTCGCTCGTACTATGCACGTGTGTGCTCGCTGTCGGAGCATCTCTTATGTGCGCAGGTGCAATTTGAGCGTCTACTTGAAGGTGCCAATACTCCTGTGCCTACAGTGACTGATGTCGGTATGGTACCAAATGCAGCGGTTCCTCATATGGGATTATACCATATAATGTCCTCTTTCCCCGTGGATATGCCAGCAACGACCGAGCAAGTGTCGGGCGTATCGCTTGAACAGGTGCCGATGACATCAAGTGCGACCCCGCTTTCCGGTACACCATCGATAGCCAACCCATCATCCTCGCCTATGCCTGCCAAAGTGCATGCTCCTGCACCGGTGGACGCCTCAGCCCCTGCCGAGTCTCCAAGTACACCTTTTTCTGTCGCGCCAGACTCGTCAACGAACTCGGCGCCAGTCCCGCCGTCAGTTCATGCCCAGGGTCTGGCCAATGTTCCCGATGCGGCCAACGTACCGCAATCAGCCGCATCTCTTTCAGAGACGTCACACATGAATCCGACGCGAGCGGATTCTAAGACTCTTTGTGCTCCGATACCAGAAACCGGTGGCGTACAAGAACAGACAGACAACACGAATGAACGCGCAGCGCTACCAGATGCAAAGCGGCGCAAGCTCGATGTACACAAATTGGCGAGTGATGCGGACGTTTTATCGAATGTGCTCATGGACCATGTTTCGCGGCCAATGCGGTCGTCAGAAGCCCCGGTGCATACCGGGACAGATCCGTCTACAATGAATGACAATGTGCTGGACCTATCGTGGGTGGATTTCGGCTCACTGGACGGACCAGACAGTCCCTATGCGGACTTGTTTGATTCGAATGTAGCGGCTGCGTCGCCATCTTCACAATCAAACGCCACAGGCACGAAGCAAAAGGACTTGACCCTGCCATCGGGTGCCACTTAACTCGCTAGCCAGTCGTGCTGTATGATACGAAGAAGCGAGGCGCTCGGACTTGGCACACCTCCTGGACTCCTTCCACTACTCGCCGTGAGGGCCGCTCGTGCAACGGCGGCACACGCTGGTTTGTCCGACGCCAGGAGTGTAGGCAAATCAAGGTGTTGGATGATGCTTAGGATGGTGTGCATACTCACGGGCTCATTGGCACTGTTGCGTTGGAAGAAAAGCCAGCTACGTGCGGAGCGAGCCTTGTCGTGCTCCTTTGCCATGTCGGCATCGATGGCATCTAGTATTTCGCACAGCAGAACACCATGCACCTGACGTGCCGTGCTGCTAGTGCTAGTGATAGGCATGAGCTTCTCGATTGTGTGCTTGGAACGCGCGAGCTCGTAGAGGAGCCAGTGCGTTTCCGCGGGCGTTTGCAGGAACTTGTCGGAGTACACAAGCACGACGGCCATTGTCTCGATGAGGCACTCGGCAAGCTGATGTGTGTCGTCGCTAATCTCGGTCTGTCGGGCAGCGATGAAATCAGCTGTCGCAAGGATCGCGCGCCATGCTTCGAGCCAATCGTACTCTAGAAGAAGCTTGTTCTGGGCACACAAAAGCACGATGCGCTGGATGACCATCAGCGCGGTCCGGAAACTAGCAGCGTCCAAGTGCTTGCTTCGGTTGTACTTGAGAAAGATGGCAACGTTGTTCACACAGCACGTAGCAAGTCGTCGTGGGCGCTTTGTGCCTGTTTTGGGTGTGGGAGGAAGCGCACCTGGCTTGTCGCGGCATTGCACGACCTGCCAACACCAACGTGCAGCGGGTGACTCGAGGGAATCTTCGTCGAGAAGCAGGCGCATCGTCACTGCCTGCATGGGAGCCTGTGCGTCTGTCCGCCCTAGAAGCACAAGCATGATCTGCAGCGCCGTGTGCGCGTACATTGTTGCTCGCGCGCTTATCGCTGCATGCGTCAGCAGAAACGACGTGACGGAGAGGAACGACACGATCAGAGGCGGCTCGCCACCTTGGCTTTCGGCATCCACGACACATGCGTGGAACCTGGTGTTGGAATGCACCCATACCCATAGGGCGAAGAAGAGCCAAGCATGGGGTGGCGGCCGTGCTGGTGCTGTGTCTGATGCCGCGGCGGATGCTGTGGGTGAGAGGGCAGTCGCAGCTGACCAAAGGTTCTTGCGCGAGTCCATGTACATCCAGTCGAGTCCCCACACGCGAGAACGGCTTTGGTGGGTGGCTGCGAGTTCGTCGTGCGTGTAGGCGGCCAAGATGTGCATGGCACGAGCTGAGCAAGCATGTGCTATGCGCTTAAGGTCGTTAAGATGCGCATAGTCGCGCATGCGCCGTTGGTATGGCTGGAATGCCACATGATTCATGAAGGCGGACGACACGGGATCACGCCCTAGACCCGTCGCATGTGTGGTGCCATGAGCATGACCGGCTGTGGCAAGGAGAGCTGTACATAGAGCCACGTCGCAAAGCACGTGTTCATTCGACGCACCGGTTGTTTGAGCAACGTGCATCGCTGCAGCGAACAGATCGCGGTGTAAAAGGTATGTAGTGAGGGACGTGCTACCTGTGCACGCCGTCAGCACAATGACCAATCGGAGTGCACTGTGCTGTTGATGGGCGATGACGGCAGACGACGAAGGTGGTGATGGTGCATGGGTAAAGACATCATCGCTGTTATGAGTATCGATCTGAGGCCGTCGACATGTGCGTTCAATGGCCGTCATGAGTGCATAGAACATGTCGTCTGCTTCGTCCATGCGACCTGCCAAGAGAGTAATCACGTCCAGCGTGTAGTTGGTATAGGCCTTGGGCAGCAACGCACAAGCAAGTGCCAAAATTGTGTCAATCGCATGGCACACAAGCTCGTCATGGAGATTGGATGACTCTGTCCATACACGCAAAGCTTCTTTCCATAGGCCGGTGATATTATCGCGGCGACGTGCATAGCGGTCGTCCATCAGTTCGTTCGGCGATACATTGGCAAGCAGGTCCACGATGACGCTGTGTTCGACTGGCTTGCTTAGCAACTCTAGCATGTACTGTGCACGTGGTGCCGCATTCGCTTTTTCTGACGCACGCTGCCCCGCCGCTGTCGGGGATTCGTCTGCTTCCCATGGACGCTCACCGGCCAAAAGTGCCTCGTAGCATGCATGAAACGGCGTAGCTTGTGGCATAAGGCTTCAAGATCGAAGACTATGAGGTAGGACGGACAACACAATGTCTGTGTCGAGCCAAAGGCAATGCTGGAAGGCGGGCGTTGGGATGATTCTACGCTTGGGGTTAAGAAGCTTGGAGGGTGGAGACAGAGGGTAGTGAAACGGGGGTGGAGAAGCCCAGGGAAAGTGTGCGTGCTCTTTGGCGCGGCATATGTACTGGAGAGTGTGTCATTTGAATCCCTGGAGGGGGAGAGTGAGGTGGGCAGACACACGCATGTTTTGAAATTTTTTTTTTTTGGTTATTTGTTTTCTTGGGACGTCCTTTTGGGCACATGTGTGATGGATTTGAGTAGCGTCGCTTGGTGCGCAGCGATTATTTCCCATATTCTTACGCATGCGCGTCACTCCACGACGTCCACCACGACGTGCGATCGACAACGCGTCGAAGCGTAACGAGGTGGGGACGTGTGGCGCGATACAAAGCAGCGACGACGTATAGATCGTCTTGGCTCAGGCCATGAGTGAGAATGGTGAAAAGTCAAAGGTTCGCTTGCGCGCGCAGTTTCGCAAGCCGCGAGTGAGGCTCAACTTTTCGCGGCATGTGGCAGGAGCTACAGCGACAGGCGACGGGCCCAAGACGCGGCCTTACATGCAGGGCTATGATCGTGAGCTGGACAGTGAAGATGACGAGACTGGCGAGGGAATGGCCTTTGAAGAGCAGCTGATTCTACGTGTGCCAGAGGGACCGGGCGAACATGGAGAGCTAGATGCACTGCGTCAAGCAATTCGCCGGCGCGGCGAGTACAACGACGTCTGGTTCAAGTTCAAAGACTCGCGAAGAGCTGTCTTCCACATTGGACAGCAGCTGTATGCGGCCAAGCTCGTAGACCTGCCGTGCATCATTGAGTCTCACAAGACACTTGACAACAAGCAAATCTTCAAGATTGCCGACATTTCACAGATGCTGCTGATTGAGCGGCCTATTGCCAATGAGAGTGAAGCTACGGCTGCGACGCACTCTGCCAAGAGCTCGAATGACGAGTACATCTATCCACATGGCATAACGCCGCCAATGCAATGGGCACGTAAGCGCAGGTTCCGCAAGCGCGTCCACAACCGCTCGATTGATACCGTTGAGAAGGAAGTCGAGGGTCTCTTGAACGACGACAAGCGCGCTGAGCGCGTCACGTATGAGTTTATCGACCCAGCACAGGCTGACCAGATTGAGCAGGATGTGTCACAGCAAAAGTTCAGCGCCGCTGACATGGAGCACCATGCGTCGGACGACGAAGGAAAGCAGGAGGGTGGCGCGTCAGCCCATGCCGATGGCGATGACGATGACGATGGCGATGACGACGATGATGATGACGACGATGAGGGCGCGATGGATGACGACGATGAAAACGTGGACCAGGACCTGGCTGCCGAGCTGGACGCTGCACTAGCGCGTGAGCAAGGAACTGGCGGCGAAGATGAATCGGCGAGTGACAATGAGGACGCCGGCGCGGGCAGCGACGATGATGCACGAAGCGCACAGGATAGCGACTTGGAGGACCTGTGGGACGACGACGACGACGACGACGACGAAGCGCAAGCCGAGGCAGATGATGACGAGGCCGAGCTCAAGTCTGACAAGGAAGACGACGACGAGGGCGGCGAAGAAGAGGCAGAGCGTCGTGTGCGTGAGTCGCAGCTCGAGGCCGAGTGCCGAGAAATCGAATCGCTGATCAAGCGGAAGCAGCACGATATTGAAAGCACAATGAATGCGCTCATCAAAAGCCGACACCAGCAGGCACTGCGCAAACTGCAAGTCGAGCATGATGCGAAGAAGCGACATCTTCATGATATCAAGCAGATCCGTCGTACGATCCGTGAGGAGCGTGCGGCTGATGCGGCACAGGAAGCAGCAAACAAAGCGGCATCGGCAGGTACAAGCACAAGTACTCGCACAGGCGCAGGCGCAGGCTCAGCGGCTGCACCGTCGACAGGTCCTGCGGCCACGATGCCGTCGATATCTTCGTCTGCGACGAGTACCGGGTCTGGCTCAGGCGCCGCCTCTGGATCTGGTTCGGGATCCGCGTCCGCATCTACGACACCTGTGACAGGTCCAGGGTCCGGATCGGTGCCAAAACCATCGTCGGGGTCGACAGCCGCTACGGCTCCTGCTCCAAATGCTTCGTAATGGGTGTTGTACATAGAGCGGCAAGCCACTTAAAAGAACTCCTGGACCTGGGTTGTGCAAACCAAGTGCTCACGCTGTTGTGCGAGGAGTCGGTCCGTCGCATCAGGCGTGATGGACACGTCCTGAAAACGCAGATCAATCCACCGCTCTGCATCAGCATCGCGCTGGTTCATGTGCGCTGACTGTGTTCTGGCTCGAGATGTAAGCGAGTTGGATGTTGCATCGCTGCTCCGCATCGATACATTTAATGACACTACAGGCGCACGACGTGCATCACTCTGTGTGTCACTCTCATCATCAGAGGTAGGCAGTCGGCGACCTGCGTCTTCTGCCTGGCTCATTAAGTCGACATGCTGCATTGATGGTCGCATCTGCAGGATGGCATGCAGCGGCACAAGATGCAGCTCACCATGGCGAACTGTGCCGACCATGTAACGAGTCGCATTCTGAATCTGGTTGCTTTCGAGGCGCATACGGTCAAAGCGCGGCACAGCCGATGACGTGTCCGACAAAGATCCACGCTCTTGTTTCACCCTCGTTTCGCCGGGGACTGGAATAGTCCCCATGCTTGCGGTAGCTTCGGCCCATTCTGCGCCACGCTCATGATTGTAGACAGATTCGCGCATGTCAAGTGGAAGCTCCATTTCCACTCGATTTGTCTGTGGACGCCACCGACTAGCTACTCGCTGGCCCCGCTGTGCCGCTGTCGCCGGCACCGGCAAGGATCGGCCGCGTGCATACAAGGGGTATTGGAACAGTTCAAGCCGTGCCTGGGGTGGGATGGACGCGGACAGAAAGACGGGTAGCGATGCTACGGGTGCTGTTGTTTCAACCTCACCTGCTTGCATGAAAGACATTGGCAGACGCGTGACGATACACGCTGAATTCAACACTTGCAGAGAGACCAGGCTCTTTTTTTTTCTTTCTCCGGCGTATGGCTTCGGCGCCCCGATACTGTGCGTCGAACGAGGGGATGGAGTCATCGGCCAATCTAGATCACCTTACGCACGTGGCGCCTAGCACAAGTGGAGCCCTTTGGCGTGTGTCTGCCGCGTGGCGAGCGGTTTCGTTTGGGTGGCAGACTCACTGACCGACAGGCTCAGCAGGCATGAAGGCCTCCACATCCAGTTCGATCCGCGTCGCCCAGGTCTGGGCGGGCCTAGTTCCGTCATTTTCATCTTCTACCGCATCGCACCAACTTTCCATCAACCACACGAAGAACCATGTTCTCCAAGATTGCCTCGACCGCAGCTCTGCGAGGTGCTTCGCGCATGTTCTCTACAGCGCGTGCTGTGCCTATGGCCCACGCGACAACGCCACTCGCTCTGGCGGCAGCTGCTGGCGTGGCTGGCTTGTCGCTTTACAGTCTGCCTCAGCTGCAGCTGGAAGGACCACGCACGATCGCCGGCGAGTACAAGACGGCTGGTGAACGCAGCTTCATTATGATCAAGCCTGATGGTGTGAGCCGTCAGATTGTGGGCAAGATCATTGACCGCTTCGAGTCGCGCGGCTACAAGCTTGTAGCGATCAAGTCCGTCGTGCCATCGGAGCAGCTGGCGAAAGAGCATTATGCCGACTTGTCTGGGCGCCCCTTCTACCCTTCGCTCGTCAAATATATCACGCAGGGCACGCCTGTGGTGGCCATGGTCTGGGAAGGTAAGGATGTGATTCGTCAGGGCCGTCGAATGGTTGGCGCCACGAACCCGCTCGAGGCGGACCCTGGCTCGGTCCGTGGTCAGTACGCCGTGAGCGTCGGCCGCAACATCATCCATGCCTCGGACGGCTTCGACTCGGCTACGAAGGAGATTGGCCTCTGGTTCAACGAGTCGGAGATTGCTCAGTATGAGCCATGCACGTGGCCTCAGATCATGGCCGACAACTAGGGGTGCGTGTCGGAATTCATGGACCGAGCAATGTGAGTCCACGTGCGGACATGGTCGGGGCATGTTGCTATCCATAGTTTGTCGTTAGGTAAAAACAAGGTCGTTCCACGATCCGCCGTGGCATGGCGTGAAGAACGGGTCAGCCTCTACGACCAGCAAAGCGCGTCTATGTGTTGTTTTGTGGCAGATTGCTACCTTGCCAGACATGGGACAAGCCCAGCCTCGCAAACTAAACCAGGGCCATCTTGGTGCGTCCGCGCTTCGTGTTGCGGTCCTTCTCAATGCCGATTTCCACTTTGCACCGATCAAAGATGCCCAACGTCACATCGTGGTCAAGCGACGACAGACTCGCTGGGATGGTGACTTCGTACTTATCAGGATCATACTGACATTCGCCCTTGAACGTGATAAGACCTTCCAGTCCATACTGGCTCACAAACACTGCGAGTCCATTGCGGAAGGTTCGTACGACATATGCATCAGCACGCAAAAGGTGCTTGTCTTGCCCCTGACCGACAAGCGTCGCATCAGCGCCTCGTTCAGCGTTCTTTGCACCGATGGCCAAGCCCACAAAGAACTCCACAGAGGCACGACCCGCCATCTGAGCGAGTCGGTGCCGCTTGTTCACGTTGTCCATCACCTGATCCACATAGTGTTTGCTGTACAGATTGGAAGGCAGCGGCTCGTACTGGATGGCTGCAGCCAGCTGACGATGGGCAAGAACATCGGCGTACCGTCGAATAGGCGACGTAAAATGCGTGTACATATCCATAGCGAGACCGTAATGGCCAAATGCATTGCGTGGAACGCTCCCCGTACAGAAGTATTCGGCAGACAACATACACCGCGTCGCGAGGATTCGCACAAGTGTATTGAAGGCTGGATCCCTCTTATCTATGCATTTGTCCAGTGATGCCGCCAGCGCTCCCGACGACGATACATCCAAGTCCATGTTGCGCCGCTTCTTTAGAATATCTTGAAGGGTCTCGAAGTTGTCAGCGGGCGGCGGCACGTGTCGACGCAGCACGGCCGTCGTAGGATACGCTTCGTAGATGCGTCGTGCGACGCTTGTATTTGCGAGAAGCATGAATTCTTCCACCAAACTGTTCGTCTCAAGCACCTCCTTCTGCTCCACGTCGATAGGGGCGGACGATTCGGCACTCTCTAGATGGATACGAACTTCAGGACTTGCGAGATTCAAAGCACCCGCTCTCATGCGCGCCTCACGCAGCTTGATCGCCAGATGGTTCAGCAATCGAATGCTTTCTGTGATTGTGTCGGTCTGCTTCATGTCATCCTTGCGCGTCTGAGCCTCTTTATACGTGAACGCGGCCTTGCTGGCAATGACAGACTTGAAGAAACGTGCTTGCACAACTTGCGCATCTGGCGTCATTTCCCATACCACACTAAATGCAAGGCGCTCGACATACGGGCGCAGCGAGCATAAATTCGTGCCGAGAAGGTGTGGCAGCATGTCGATACGCCGGTCAACCAGGTACACAGTGGTGCCTCGGGATGCTGCTTCCGCATCCATCGGCGTATCAGGCCGCACAAAGAACGACACGTCAGCGATATGGACACCTGCCTCGATGTTGCCATTGGGAAGGCGCTTTGCATGCAATGCGTCGTCAATGTCCTGGCAGCCTGGTGGGTCGATACTGCAGATCGTCTCAGCACGTAGATCGACGCGATTCTGCCAGATCTTCGCGGCATGAGTCTCCCCTTCCAAGGCAGCATCTTTCGGCGGCACAGTCCATGCGTCGCCTTCCGCTGGGAGGCATGCGAGAATGGCCTTGCTGAATGGGCGGTACGGCACGTCAAATTCGAGGAGCAGACTCTCCTGCTCTGCCTCCTTGCTTTCAATGGCTCCGAGTGAGCGGATAAAGTGGCCTTCGGGATACCGAGACGTGCTCTTCCACTCGTCCATCGCGACCAAGATCTTGCAGCCTAGCAATGCTCCAGCTTGCCGCGTACGTATTTTGATGCGGGGTATCTTGCGGTCTACCGGCGAGGCAAACAGGGTCTGTGGACCGAGTGTGGCGAGTGCACCTTCGTTCACGGTGCTTGCATCGATATGCGCCACATACGACCGCCAGTTCCGTCGCGCAATTCCAACAACCCGGCCCATCGGCTGTCGCTCCGTGCCACTTCCATGCGTGACGGGGGTATCCTGCGGAGTATCCTCATCACCCTCGTCATCACTATCGCGCGCATCATCATTCCGCTGCGTCGACTCTGCCTCCAACACTTCATCTGAAGCCCCCTTCCATTCGCTCTTCGGGAGGAGTGCCACATAGACAACATCGCCATCTACCGCGCGGTTCATCGAGTCCCGGCCCTGGAGCAAAATCGGCTTCGAAAGTGAGTCTGAACGAACAGTCCCTTCGAGGAAATTATATGCATTGGCATTGAAGAAACCCTTGTGCAGCGTGCCCGCTTTGAATCCCGCTTCCAGCTGCGATGCTGGCCAGTACTCGTCAAACATGCGAGTTCCGCGTGGCTGCGTATGCGAATCATCGTCAAGTGTGCGGGCCGACAGCAGATCACTTAATTGCTCAGCATTACTGAAGCCAGTTATGTACTCACGCACACTGCACGCGAGCAAGCCATCTTTGCGAGCTTTGTGCACGTTCTCAACATCCTCACTCACCAGCACCGTCGTATCCACACACCCTGGCAGCGCATACGTGCGCAGATGTGCCGAGTAAAAGGCTGCGGCGTGGCGGATCGCCCGGTCGTTACGGTCGTTGGGTGTCTCGTCCGACTCTCGGACTACATTCGTGTCTTGATGGAAGTCATTGTAGAAGAGCCAGAAATGTCGGTCTGGATCCATAAGCAATGTACGCAGTCGGTTATACAGCGGCATACTATGATTCCGCACTTCATTCGCTACTGTTTGCATGACAATGACATTCGTAAAGACAGGCGACTCCAGCACATCCATCTGATGCAGAACAACATTGGTATCAATCACCACATAATGCTTCTTGTTTGTGTATGTGTTGAGCGTTCCATGCTGATCAAGAACGGGAGCTGGGGCGCCTGGTTCCATGAACGCTGCACATGACTCACAGCCAATGCATCCGCACGGAATATCGCGCCGTTGATATGTCTCACGAAGGACAGTGCGTATGTTCCCACGCGCCGTCTTTCTGTGGTATTTGACAGAAGAAGCTGCGACCTCATCGCTCGTACATGGTCGTTTTTGTACACGGATGGACATGCTCATGAGTGGCGGTCGTGGGGCACCCACTTGGACGTCCTGTGTGTGAATCCAGACGAGCTTGGCGAGAGACAAAAATATTCCTGGCCAGACACCCACAAATTGCTTTGCCTGGCGAAAGCTCGAGTCAGCAGCAGCCCACCCACGACTTTCGTCTTTGAATGCTGCGTTATTTCTCCACAAGCGTCAGGCCGCTCATGCAAACAGATGACAACGCATGCATACGAGCGTGCTACGGCAGCGGCTTGGCTCAAGTCTCTCGCAGTGCCGTACCATACAGGAGTGGTGTGAGATGCGCGATGGGGGAGGGAGATTCTGTATCGGATCCTCATCACATTCTCCATGTATGAGGAGCCTATGAACGAGTATTCGTCTGATATGAGTAGGTCTCTCATGCAGTCGAGGGCAAAGGCATCCGCACTGTTTGCTATGTAACTATTTTCTATGCGCTAGAGTTTCTACATACGGCTAATCTAGCATGTTTCGGTCCATCGTTCGTTCTCATGGCGCTTCATAGTGCGTCGCTTCTGCCCTCGCTCACAGGAAATGCGCACGTAAGCACGGACAAAATAGCCCAGTGAGTTTGACACGCCTTGTGCCCCCCATTGCCACTTCTCCACCCTCGAGCTACTGCCGCAAGACCGAACCGTGCGATCTCATTGTCGATAACGCCCAGTCACACGTGACCTAATGACGTGATTATCGCGTGCAAATGCATCACTCGCGATTCGCTCAGTATGTGCGGAGTCAGCCAGCGAGACAAAGGCGCCGCCGAAATCTACGTACGCAGGCGTTCTTAGGTCATTACATCCGCAGTGGCGCACACACTCTGCCTTTCAGCAACCACAACTCTACGACCATGAGCGAGTCGTCTCTGCAGGCGGTGTGGCATGTGGTCCGCAGCACAATCCGCCATGCGGTGGCTGTAGATATGGAGAAGGCACCTGCTTTGTCGCAGGAGTCAGCGGGCCAGAACACCCTCTTGCTCCAGCATATAACGTCAGCGGCTGAAATTGGCACAGTCGTGCGAGACTTGACAATGAGTATGCCTAATGAGCTTATTGTTGTCGTGATGCGCGCCAAGTCAAGCAGTCTTTTGCGCCTTGTCCCTCACCTGCCTGCGCTGGCGAAGCTGCCTGTCGTCCTTCATGTTGAAACGTGCATGCATCATGCCGATGTTCTCCAACTGCGCCAGAGCGGTGTGGCTATGGTGTATTCAGGTGCCGGCGACGCTGCAGAGGCCCAGGCATATGCACTGTTTGCGCACAAGCTGGCGGCGAGCACACAGACGGGTGTTATTCACTTCTTCGACGCCACACATCGCCAAGATTCGTCATGTGCTTCGCTTGCTGATACGTCGAAATTCCAAAGCTCTGTGCAGGTTCTGAAGGAGCGTAGAGATTTGTCGGACGCTACGATCGATCAGACACTTGCTGACGTGAATGCACTGTTGGGCACGAAGATTGCTGCTGTCGACCTGCACGGCCACACCTCTGAAACAACGGATACGATGGCTGTGATGCTAGGTGGCGCGGGTGCCGAACTTGCTGAGAGTGCGCATGTGCCTGTGCTGTCGGTCCATGTGGTGCGTCCTCTTCTGCCAACGCGCCTAGTGGGCATGATTCCCTCGAGCGTGAAGCGCGTCGCTGTGCTGGAACATAGCGCCAAGCGATCGACCCGACTTCCGCCACTTCTTGTTGATGTTGCCAATGCATTCCAGCATGTGCCTGAGCGCACGATGCCCACGCTGCTGAGTGGCATGCTGGGCCATATTCAGAGTGATGTGGCCAAGGCCGGTCAGACACTCTCACAAGCATGCCATGCTGCATCGTCTAGTGATGCCAACTCTGCTTCTAAGTCTTCTTTCACCATCGGCGAGTTTGCGTCGTCATCTGACGAGCAAGCGATCTCAGCCCGCAAAACATTAGCACACGAGCGTGCCTACCACGCGATGCTTGAGATGTTGTTCAAAGAACGCTTGGATGTCGTGAATGCGCCGACTGACGAGGCGCAGCATGGTGCTGCAAGTCCCGAGTACGCCCTTGGTATCGTGCTCTCGCGGCTGAAACAGGCTGATGCGCTTGTCGGCGCAGCACAACGCATGTCAGAGGCGTCGAGCACGCCTGATGCACTGCGGCAGGCGTTGCGTACTTGGCTTTCCGTGCGTGGAGATTCGTCCCGGGTGTCGGCGGCCGCCGACGATGTGCGGGCGAATCTGAAGGGCGTCGCCGGCGAGGAGGCAGATGTGCTGCGTGCTCATGAGCCCCTCCTCATTCCGCCATCGCGCTGGATCGTCGGCAACGATGCATGGGCGTACGACACTGGCATGGGCGGTGTACACCACGTGATTGCGTGTCAGCGGAATGTGAATATGATCATCTTCGACTCAGTGCCCTACACGCAGCGGGACCAAGTGCCTCTGCACCAGCGCAAAAAGGACATTGGTTTGTATGCGATGAACTATGGCAACGTGTACGTCGCAAGTACGGCGCTTTACTCGGACTACTCGCAGGTCTTGCGAGCGATGATGGAGGCGGATCGATTTGATGGCCCATCGATCATCCTTGCCTACATGCCGTACCTCACAAGCGATGTGCCGGCACTCGATGTACTGCGCGAGACAAAGCTCGCAGTTGACTCTGGCTACTGGCCCTTGTACCGCTGGGACCCTAGCGCTGCTGCTGAGTCGAGTGGCCGGGCCGTGTTCCATCTTGACAGTGTGCGTATTCGGCAGCAACTACAAGAGTTTTTGGACCGAGATAACCACTTGAGTCTGCTTTCGAGAGAGCGGCCGGGGCTGCCGTATGACCTTGCCGCGTCACAAGGCACCGCGCTACGTGAGAAGCAGCAGCAAAAAGCGAAAGAGGCGTACGACCAGTTGTTGGGCTCGATGCAGGGCCCACCGCTCCTCGTCTTGTTCGCATCGGATGCCGGTGGCGCAGAAAAGGTCGCGAAGCGTCTTGCGATGCGTGCGCAGTTGCGCGGCCTTAGCGCGCGCGTGCTCGCGATGGATGACTACCCGATCGATGAGCTTGCGAGTGAGCAAAATGTTGTCTTTGTCACGTCTACGGCTGGTCAGGGAGAGCCGCCGCAGAATGGTCGCCTGACGATGAAGGCGCTGGCGAAGCAGCCCACGGGCATGCTGAACGAAGAGACGCGCTTCGCCGTATTTGGCATGGGTGACTCGCACTACTGGCCTCGGCCGGAGGATGCCCACTTTTACAACAAGCCAGGCAAAGATCTCGACCAGCGGCTAGTCCAGCTGGGTGCGAGTCGTATGGTGTCGCTTGGGCTTGGCGACGACCAGGATGCTGACGGCTGGCAGACCGGTTACAAGGCTTGGGAGCCTCAGCTGTGGAAGGCGCTTGGCGTCGACTCTGTGACAGTGACTGAGGCGGAGCCAGAGCCGATCACAAACGAGCACATCAAGGTGGCTAGCAACTACCTGCGTGGTACAATTGCCGAGGGTCTGAAGGACACGACGACTGGCGCGATTTGCGAGACCGACACACAGCTAACCAAATTCCACGGCACGTATATGCAGTACGACCGCGACACGGTGGATGAGCGCAAGGCAGCAGGTCTCGAGCCCGCGTACGGCTTTATGATCCGCGTGCGTATGCCAGGCGGTGTGTGTACGCCAGAACAGTGGCTGCAGCTCGACCAGGTGACGGAGCAGTACGGAGGGATCAAGTCGCTTAAGATCACGACCCGGCAGACGGTACAGTACCACATGATTCTCAAACGGAACATGAAAGCTGCGATGCAAGGCATTAACAGGAGCATGCTGGACACGATAGCTGCGTGCGGTGATGTGAACCGCAATGTGATGTGCTCGCCGAATCTGCATCTGAACCAGGTTCACGAGGAAATGTATGAGTTTTCGAAACGCCTCTCGGACTACCTGCTGCCACGCATGAATGCATACCACGAGATCTGGCTCGACAAAGGCACTGACAGTTCGAGCAAGCTGCTTGTGGGTGGTGCGCTGCAGGACTATGAGCCATTGTATGGACCATACTACCTGCCGCGTAAGTTCAAGATCACCCTGGCCATGCCTCCGCGCAACGACGTTGACGTCTTTGCGCACGATATTGGGCTTATTGCCGTGTCGGATGAGGCGCAAACCAAGCTGCTTGGCTTCAATCTCGCCGTGGGTGGTGGTATGGGTGTCACACACTCGATGAAGGCGACGTACCCGCGGCTTGCCAGCGTTATCGGCTATGTGCCCGTGGATCAAGTATGCGAGGTTTGTCGACAAGTGCTGCTGATTCAACGCGACACGGGCAATCGGCAGAACCGGAAGCAAGCGCGTCTGAAGTACACAATCGACAAGTACTGGGGTGGCGCGGACAACTTCCGTAAAGAACTGGAGCGCCGCCTCGGATACAAGCTCGAAGAGGCGCGACCCTTCCATTTCGACACTAACACGGATGAATACGGCTGGGTCAAGGACATGAATGGCAAGTGGCACTGCACGCTTTGGCTAGAGAATGGGCGTGTTATCGACGAGCCAGGACTGCCGTTCCGGACGGGTCTTCGTGAACTGGCCAAATTCCACAAGGGCACGTTCCGTCTCACCCCGAACCAACACATCGTTGTGTCCGATGTTGACGAGGCAGACAAGCCAAAGATCGAGGCCCATCTTAAGGAGTACAAGATGAACAACTGGGAACACTCCGGTCTGCGTCTCAGTGCAAGTGCCTGTGTTGCATTCCCGACGTGCGGATTGGCCATGGCCGAGTCGGAGCGCTACATCTTCAAGCTTGTCGACAAGCTGGAGCGCATCTATCTTGCGAATGGTCTCAAGCACGATGAAATCACCATGCGCATGACCGGCTGCCCGAATGGCTGTGCACGTCCCTGGGTTGCTGAGATTGCGTTCGTCGGCAAGGCCCCTGGCACATATGTGATGTGCTTGGGTGGTGGACATGCTGGGCAGCGACTGAACAAGATTTTCCGCGAGAGCGTCACCGAAAAGGAGATTGTCGAGATCATGGAGGTTCTTATTCCTCGGTATGCGCGTGAGCGTCTCAACGGAGAGCCCTTCGGCGACTGGGTAATTCGCGCTGGTATCATTGCTGAAACTACGCATGGGGCTGCATTCTATGACAAGGTCGATACGAGCAAGCCACTGGCTGCGTTAGCTGCCTGAGTGAGTGCACGCTCCCTATGTGTCCATATATCAAAGCATCGTCATTATATTGGTTTGTAGAAGAGGTCAACACGATCGTCACTCCCGATAAGCTCTCTGTGCGAGCAGATATAGATGACGTGTGCTGAGACGGCGAGGCGTTGCTTTTTTTCATGTCACATATGCACGGCAGAGTAACCCTACAGCGATCCACATGCCCTCTCACGACCGAGGCCAAGGTTGACATAGTTGAGGTGTCGCTCATTCGCTAGCCTAGTTGGACCCATGGTCCGTCAGGGTTACGCAGTGCAAGTCTGCTTTCACACAGAAACACATCTTCGTTGGTCAGTTCGTGGTTTTGTTCATAATCACATAAACTTCCCAAGTTTTGAAAGTTTCTCGTGCCGCGAGGCACATCAGCGATTGGAGGCCACGGTCTGGACCCACTTGCTATTCTTCGCATGGGGCGTCGAACTCTGCTCCCACCCACGTGTCACGGGCCCGAACGGTAACGAGACTGTGTGTGATCTCTTCATCTTCATGCGCACGAGCATTCTCTGTACAATCATGTGGCCAATAAGAGACGTGAATCTCGATCACGAGTGATCTGTGCTGCAAAAATAACGGCAAGTTTAAGTGCATCCGCGATTTTTATTACTTTTTCCCCTTTTCTTCAGGGGCTGCCTATGCTTGATATTGCGTGTGCATTCCCATTTCACTGTCACTGATTCAAAATCCCTCTGTCACTCGTCTCCTACGCAGACCACAATGAGCGGAGCCCAACATGATGCTTTGCTTGCACAGATCCTCACCGGGCTGTCAGACATTCGTCGCGAGGTTCGTATCCCACAGGACGGCAAGCGCACCTGCAAGTACATCGACATGCGAGTCCTTCGAGGAGCTGCATGCCGTCGATCACCGATCCCCTTCGCGAGGTGCTTTGACTAACGCAGAACCCCAGATGTCGCGCTTGAACGATCGTCTCGATAGTGTTGAGCGCACAGAGCCAAACACGCCTACCATGGGCAACTTTTCGCCTATTTTCTCGCCTGCGCGTCGACAGAGCTTCGCAGCGTACCACTCGTCGCTCGATCGATGGAATCCGGAGCGTGCACGACCGCATGAACCGACGAAGCTTACACTGTCGCTTGAGCAGGATGAGGCTCCTGTCGAAGCGACGGACCCTTCGTTGAACCTGTGGTCTGTTGTCCCAGCCGGCGGCGCCGGTACGCGTCTCTGGCCACTTAGTCGCGAGAACTGCCCCAAGTTCCTCTTGGACCTTACTGGCAATGGCCGAAGCCTGATCCAAAACACATGGGACCGCCTCCTTCCTCTTTCAGGCACGGGAAAGCTTATGATTGTTACTGGCCGCATCCACACTAGCGCCGTGCAGGGCCAACTGCCGCAGCTCATTCCTTCGAACGTCTTTTCTGAGCCGTCGCCTAAGGAGTCGATGGCAGCCATCGGCCTCGCTGCTTCGGTGCTCGCACGCCGGGACCCAACGGCCGTTCTTGGTTCGTTTGCGGCCGACCACATTGTTTCGGGCCGTGAGGCTTTCGAGTCTTCCGTGCGTGAGGCTGTCATGGCTGCTAGGGAGGGCTACCTTGTCACGATTGGTATTGCTCCATCGTATCCATCAACCGGTTTTGGTTATATTAAGCTAGGTGGCAAGCTGGATCTCCCCGACGCGCCCAATGTGCAGCGCGTGGATGAGTTCAAGGAAAAGCCTGATGCTCGCACGGCAAGTGCATACTTAAGCACGGGTGAGTACCGCTGGAATGGTGGTATGTTCGTTGTGAAGGCTGCTACTCTCGTCGACCTGATGGCGAAGTATGTGCCTGAACTTCACGCCGGTCTACAGAAAATCGCTGAGGTTTGGGACACGCCAAACCGTGACGCGGTTCTGAATGAGGTCTGGCCCACGCTTCCCAAGATTGCTATTGACCATGCCGTTGCTGAGCCGGCTTCGAAGACTGGTCAGGTGGCTGTCGTGCCAGCTACCTTTGGTTGGGACGATGTCGGCGACTTCTCATCCCTGTCGGCGCTTCTCCCTGCCGAGAAGAACCAGGCTCGTGTTCTTGGCGAGCCCTCGCTTGTTTTGACCGAAGGTCAGATGGGTGGTATTATTGTTCCAGCATCTGGCCGCAAAATCGCCTGCTTGGGTATGGACGACGTCGTTGTTGTCGATACGCCCGATGCTTTGCTTGTTACCACTCGCGCGCGTAGCCAAGATGTAAAGAAGATTGTTGCCAAGTGCAAGAAGGCCCATCCAGAGATTTGCTAAAATGCTGCTATGTATCCCCCTAAGATGAATTTCTCCGAAGATGTGATCGCTTCGGCGATTTTCTCACACTGCATCCTGACCCTCCCTGGTCCCCCTACCTCATTCCCCCCCACCTATTTTTTTCCCTGTCCCTGTTTGTCTGACACGCACGCTATTTAATAGAAGGAATGGAAAGATCGGTTCGGGTTGAGATGTGGTAGATCGTGTCTAATGTTTTTATGGATCTGCTACTTGGTGCAAAATAGCTCATCATTGTATGTTGAAGAAATTTTACACGACTTCATCCTTTTCTCGTAGAACATACGATGATTCGGACGCCAAATCGATACGTTTTCGCACATACATGTTTGAAGGTGAATGGATCCAGTGCATTCTCACTTAGTCCGACTTTGAGTGAAAAGATTGTTCATTAACACAGATTCATGATGGGGCCGTAGCACCTATCGTTCCGTCCCATGCATGGCTTGCTTATCCTTGACGCTGCACATGGTTGTTAGTGATTGCAACATATACATACCTGCTTGTGCTTTGCGTTCTTACTGCAAATCACATACAGCCGACCTTTTCGACGCACAAGCGCACAGTGATTGCAAAGCCTCTTGACAGATGAGCGGACCTTCATCCCGCGCGCCAGCGCGGGCATGGTTGGCTGAGGTGCCAAAGTTCCCTGTACCACAGGACGTAGGGGCATGATCGTTGGCACGTTCGTCATAGCTGGCGCACGCGCAGCCGTGGCTGCATGCCGAATAAGTGGCACGCTTGCGCGCAGCAACATACTAAGTTGACAGTTGCAACGAACGATGCCCGACGTGCGCTTGGTCGAACGTAATTATCACGTGAGTCGTGAGGTACACTCCTCCAACGCGTGCAGCACCGAATGGCGGTCGAGCAAGATGTTTGGACGTGTGGCAGTAGAGGTGATCGTTGGGGCATCAAGCAGTGAGCTTGCAGGACTCGAATTGCTACTTTTTCTTCAAGAACGCGACGACGCGCATCGCAGAAGGCCATGTCGCTGGACCTGGCGACATGGGGCATCTCTACATCTGAACAACTTGTGCAGGCTCTTAAGCGTAGCGAAGGCTATAAGAATCGACAACCTAACGCTGCAGACGGCGTCCCAACAATCAAGATCCTGCAAGCAGCATGGATCGACAATGCTGTTTATATTCCAAGAAAAGCTGAGCTTTTGCTGGAATGCATTCTCGAAGTTTTAACCATGAGTGCAAAAAACCCTGCCAAGTTGGGCACGAAGTACCTGGAGGTTTCTTACTGGCAGCTGCTGGAGCATGTCTTGGTCGGCCTACGTGCCCAGCACGATTTCCTTCACGCGCTTGTGTCAAAGCATAACATACTCGTGCTTGTCTCTGCTGTCACTCAGAATGCTTCCATTGACGTATGGGGTGCCGCTCTGCCGGTGCTCAAGGTTCTGCTTCCTGTGAGTATACGCCGCATTGGCGCAAGTCAAATTGAAATGATCAATGCGTGCTTTCGCGATTTGATCAAGGCTCTTCCTCGTGCATGCACACTTGCAACGATGCATCTGATGGTCACTCTCTTTGATGCAATCATTAAACCGTGGTACTCAGATGTCGAGCTCGGTGTCAATGCAAAGAAAACGGCCAAGTACTTTGTCAGCGAAATACTTTGTCCGTATGCGGCAGCTCGTATCCATATCGGCTCCTTCGGGACGAATGAAGCCTCTGTTCTCATTTTGCAGCTCGATTATTTTGCGACTGTGTCTTTGTACGGGCCGCAGCGCCTCGGAGGCAAGCCCAGTGGATCGTTGCCCGATTCCGTCGACACACTGGTAGAGTCTCTGACGGCCTTGCTCAAGTCGTCACCCACTTCAACTGATATATGCGAAATACTGTCGCCTTTGCTGTATAATTTGGTCGAGAAGGTATCGCCTTCGTCTGAACGAGCCCAAGCACCGCCGGCACACACGCGACACGCTGTACTAGAACGCTTTCTTTTGCCTATCATGACGTCGCTCTTGCGAAGTTCCCACACTCTACCCACGGTGCTATCGCTTCTTCGAAACATTGACGAAGCAGCTTTATACCAACCTGGTGGGGAAGATCAAGACACTTGGCTAGCACTGTGGGCCAAGTTGGTTACGTACACACTGAAGGAAGCAGAATCGCTCCAGCTCAAAGATCGTCCCGAATGTTTCCTCACGCTCCATGCCTTATGGAACATTTGCACTGATGAGGTGGCCCCTTTCTTGTCTGTCGTTTTGACGCGTATATCTCAAGTGTCACTCGGCGAGCCAGCATGGGAAGCCGCCATAAACCTGAACCACGCTATTCTTTCTCACTTTGCCGCCGAGCGACGCATGCCACGACTTGTTGAGTTTCTGTGTGAGACACTGCATCATATGTGCCGCGAGTCGCCGCAGCCCTTGGTCCAGTTGGTGCATAGCCCCTTGTTGTGCGCAAAAAGTGCGAGTGATTGGGAAGATGGGTTTTTGCGCCACACTACGTCAGTTCAGTTGCATGACATGGTTCACGAGGGCATTCGCTTGGCAAGAGAGTGCCATGTACATCGTTCATTTCCCACGTTATTGTGTATGACCCACCTTCTTACTCTCATGGTGCCTTTTGCCTCGACAGAGAACTCCGGTTTGGCTTCTTCTTTATTCAATTGGGCTGCGACGTGCATCGCCGTAGGTGCTGATGCGTGTGAGCACGTAAGCAAGGGGCCTGAGCCGCTTGCTCTGGCACTTGGATTGCGTCTTCGCGCACGTCTGCAGCAGCGCGGCTATGATGACCCGCATAGCTCTGTGCCAAGAGATCGTTTGGCAAAGATACTCGAGCAGAAGGCTCATCAAGATCTGAATCGCTTAGAAGCCGTACGTGTAATGAAGGAAGCATCGGCATGGTACTGACAAATCCATCGTTCAGTTTCGTGCTTTGTGTACAGACGCGGAAAAATGCGAAGTTACTATATCTTGGAATGAAAACGCGTTGCTTGACTATTTACATCAAGGACTGACGGACAAACCGCTCAGTGCATGGGATGGTCAAACCCTAGGAATGAATGCACCCGGTCATGCACCTATTGCGCTGTGGCGCATGATGACCACGCGCTGGATTTGTGTGCTGAATGACATGGCCTCTGAGCACATGCTGGGTCGCCTCGTTGCCTTCTTACAAGATACGTTGCAAGACACGCCTTGTGATACCCCTCGTGGTATGCTTAGTGAGCTTAGTCACTATCTGCTCCGGAATGCACAGTTCTTGGAGCAGAACAGGTGGCAGGCAGCCGTCCTTCGGCATGTCTTGGCCTCGACCGAATCTCTCGTGGACGTTTCTCAAGCGCTGGCGTCCGTTCGGATCCTTGCACTCGTGCCCGTTGAGTACTGTTCAAGGCAGCAAGTGTCGATCCTAGCGCCTCGCCTATGGTGCTTGGATGCACACTTGATGCAGGAGCACTCGCTCTTAACCGCGCATGGACGTGCGGCTTCTGAGCTGAAGCTATTGCTTCGTCGCTGGTGGACTTCTTTCCCACACACAATGAAACTGTCGACGACATGCCTAACCGACTATGTGGATATGCTCCTTTCGATGCCATGGAACCCATTGGCTTCGCTGACGCAAGAGCTGTACGAAAATAGCAGTATTTCTCTCTTGCAAGTTTTACTACCGCACTGTGACGATGCCTCTGTGCCTATGGAGAAATGGATGTCGATTGCGTTAGCGAACGAACCTGGTGGAAAGCGCTACGTCGCACGGCATGTGATGGCCGAGATTCTTGAGTTTGCTGTGGAAATAAAGCCTAGATGGTTTTCGTACTCCGCCCCAATGGCATCCTCTCTCGATTGGTTGAAGATGACATTGATGGTGGCCCTTGAACCTATTCGCACTCATTCCTGGGCTTCAGTGTCGCCACTCGAGCAGGCATTCTTTCTCCGCGTGCTCTCTGCGCAGATCCGTTGTCTTCCACAAGATTCAAGTGTGGATGAACTTGCTACTATGCTTTCACATGCGATCGAATTCCTGTGCGCTTCGGTTCGTGAAGACTGTTCACTAGCAGAGCGCCTAGCCCCGCTCGCCCATTCACTGTTTACGTGTGCCACAACACTTGGCCCTATGCTGCACGAGAAACATTACTTCTACGTCACCTGTGCATTTGTCTCGTTCTCTGCTGCATTCTGCGACAAGGCAACTCAGCTGACGCCCTTGTATCTGTCTGTGTTGGCAAAAATGGATACACAATCATTTGAATCGACATTGAATGCTATCGCGTCCTTATTCGAGACGGACTCTTGCTGCCTCATTCATGAGCTTGCTTCGTTCTTGCATGTCCTTTGTCTCATGCTTGAGCATGCTCCTGCGGGCACCAGTCATGCATCTAGTCGATGTATTTCCGCATTGCTTCTTTGTCTAACAACACTTGCCATGAAATTGCCAGCTCTGACCCGGCCGATTGTCGATTGGCTCAGTTGTGTGTGTCAACATCGTGCAAGGGTCCTGCGTCCATTTGATGTGCCGCGTATTTTGGCTTTGGTTGGTACGCTTCTTGGGCCGTGTGCATCAACAACCCGCACTGATGCATGCACTGATGCGCCGTGGATCTTTCGCGGGATCTGTGCGGCTCTTCGCTCTATTGTACGGCAGCGAAAAGATTTAGTGACGCCGTGTCTTCCACATCTCACTGACATCCTGTCTCAGCAACTTCGTTTACTATCTCACATGCTGCGTGCGCACCCTGGACTGGCTATTTTGCGTCGGATCCATGCCTCGACACCATGCTGGATCGATATTGTGGAGCATCCGCTTGGCGTAACGGAGGCACAGGCTTTTAGACGACTCCTCACTGAGTTGGAGGGAAAGACGTCGGTTGCTAGTTTAGGAGTCAAGCGAGCCCGAGCTGAAACACGCAGCATAACGGAGTCTCTTGCCAAACCCATGTCAAAATATGCCGTGTACATCATGGTTGCGTATGTGCGCTGTGTGACTATGCCCGACACGACCATCACCGCAGCGTTACGCCAAGAACTGCAGCCAAGCATGTTCGCGCTCTGTAACATGTGTGGGGACTTTGAAAGAGATGCAGCTCTGAAAAGCATGCTTGACGCGGCTGGACAGTTGGTGTTCAAGAGTATATGGACTCAATGGGATGCTCAACGGTATAAAGGTGCTTGATTCTGATGTCATCCGATGGCATATTCCTTCGTCCATGTTTTGTCGGTCTCAATTTCATCCCTAATGGCACTCAGTTCCTGGTCGTATTTTGACCATGCAACTTCTCTTTTGTTTGCCTAAAATCTTGCCGTTGGCATGTTTTGATTCGCATGGCTGTGTATGCAGCTGCCTCGCCTAGTCCAGGTCAGCATATGCAACTCTGATACCGCAAGGGGCCGCCGATATACAGACAGATACTGCTGCTTTGGGGACCAGCTTGTATTATAGTATGTATACGCTTTGATGATAGCAGGCTACGATACATGTAGCGCGTGTAAAAATGGTTCTCTTTTGTCTCGTGCACCGCCACATGGTTCGGTAAACGAATCTGACATGTGGCTAAAACGCACGCTATGTATGCCACTCTTCCAATCCATCCATATATATTGCAGGAATATGCTAGCTGTATATAGCTGTTTCACTGACTGCACTTACCTCCGAAAAGAGGGATGCTAGATAAGGTAATTAATGTAGCTTTGACTCTGAAACGGGTCGAGGCGCGATTCTTGTCACACGTCACGTCCCAATCAAAATTTCTGGCTCATCACACATCTCAAACCTATGCCTTAGCTGCAACGCTTGTTGCTTATAGTTGGAACCCTGACTTTCCACCACTCAGGAACATGCAATATAAATGAAAAAGTCAAACGAGACCAGCGACGAATACGCCAAGCCAATCAACCGAGTTAACAATCATGTGATAGACGAGTTCGGTCACTGTGCCACAAACGAAAAAGTGGTCGATTTTGGATAGATGTGTACTTTGTGTGCTCTGTCGAAGGTTCGCTCCAGCGCGCACAACATTTGGAGGCCCCACCGTAAGCCGGTCTCGTGAATTGCTTAGCGACCTCGACGTAATCCAGGTGAGCTCCGTCTCAACCAGACGGCGCAACAACAAGTCCATCGGGGCACGAGTATCTACCTATCAATGAAATAAATCTACAACTCGTGTATGGCCCCGGCGTCGCGGCCATACGGGACGTGAATTATTCAACCAGGAATGTGAATCCCGAAGGAACATGCAACCTGTCTAATAAAGCGGGTGCGGTCGGCTCAAAAAACTAAACCGGCAAGCCAACATGCTGTATGTGCCAATCTTGCTATGATCATGTTCCTACCGTCGAACCGGTATGTAACCTACGTCACCAGACAAGCAAACAAAAGACGCACAAGAGCACATGCACGATGTATCAGCTGCCAGGAAGAACCGTTAAAAATCCATTTTCCATTGTGACTTACAACCATGAATAGTAAAATAGGGGGGACGTTGACATTTCGTATTAACGTAGTGATTGTTTTGGCACGATAAATGCGATCTCCAATCCTACCTCCACGATACAACCAAACGGCGAATGAGACACACCGACAAACAACCTTAGCCGGATAGCTCTAAACTTTGGTGCCCTCGTCCACTTTAAAAGACGTCTGAATCAAAAGTTTAAGAATAACGCGGTATTCGCGGTAACTATGTGGTTCTTCGCTTACTGGTTGCCCAAATACTCCGCAGGCACCTGGAGCTGAATCAGCTCGATGAATTGGCTCGATGCATAGTCCAAGAACCAATCCAGTTCTGCCATAATCAGCTGTCTAAATTGTCATGCCGCCGTGCTCATAAGCTCGCTGATAACATGGGCAAATGTGCATACTCTTCGTACGATGGACTCATCCACTGCGGGCGGTTTCGTTGGACTTATACAGAAAGTCGGGCACGCCAATGTCCCCGCGCTTCCCAGCATGGTAGTTGAATATTGGGGTATTACTGTCATAATCAGGCGTATCAGGCATATTTGTATTTGCTACTGTTTTCCCAACATTACCAAGTCAAAATACAGTCGGACGAGACGCTCGCATATTCGATTTTGGGCTAAGACATTAAAGATTCAGGATTTTCGCAGCTGCTTACATGGTGACCAGCGGTGTACTAGCCCATGACTCGACCTCACACCCAAGATTGGGCTGGAGAGCATCGGAACTGCCATCTTTCCTTTATCACCTTGGAAAGGTCTGTGGCAATCTGACATCCACACACAGAGCCTGATCGCTGAACTATAACATAATTTTCTAACGACTACCGGTACATTTCCCCCCATACCAAGCCTTTGAAACAAGATTGCCCAACACGCGCCAATCTGCATGCTTAAATGAATAAACAAGGAAATATAATCATCAACAACTACAGTGAGGTCCGTGAGGCCGTTTCCACACGTAGCGTAAACATTAGCAAACCACACAAGAGGAAAAGAGCGGCAGAAATGTAAAGAGGAATTGACTTGTTGGAGCCCTTCTTTTGGTACGCTTTGATGATGGGAGCAAAAAGACCGAACAAACGGTTCAAACTCGAGCCAACACCATCGGCAGCTCCACGCAAAGGAGCAGGGAATGTTTCCGGCGTATAACAGAACAACACACCATACATGATGTTTTGCGTAAAAGAGGTCACACAGAAAAAGCCAAGCTTGCCATCCTCATTCGTACCATCAACACCCGTAAATCCAAACAAGAAAATGCCCGTGAGTAAAGTGCCTATAGCCATTGCACCACGTCGACCACTTCGCGGCAGGTCAACCAACCAGGTGGCCAAGAGACAGCCTGGGATACCGCAAACAGAAATAATCACATAATTGCGATATGTCTTGCTGATGGATTCATCGCCGCCACCCTTAAGGTACAATACAATGAAGGCATTGAAAAGTGGATAAGCCAAACCAATCACAGCCCATAGGGTCCAAAGAATGGCCGTTGTATAGCCCATTGCAAAGGTCGAGAACAAAGGGCGCAGATGCGAGAATGCTTCACCTGGGTGACTGTTGCGGAAGTTCAACGCCATCTCATGCACAGGCATCATAATCCTGTCAGCCAAATTCTTCGGCTGCTCATTCTCTTCTTCAATCACTTCATTTTCATCAATTTCTTGGCCAGCTGCTGCCTTAAGTGAAGCCACCGTCAGCAAGCCCTCGGGCAGAGGCTTGCCACAAATCCTCGCGAACCTGTGCATAGCACGGACAGCATCACCATCGCGACCCTTTGAAATCAAAAACTTTGGGCTCTCAGGGATTTGAAACACGACGAATCGAAGGAAAAAGCACAAAAGTGTGTAAGATCCAGTAACAAAAAACGTGTAACGCCAACCGACATTGGCCTCGATCCAACCACGGCTATTCTTGGGCAGTGCCATACAATCGACATCGTCGTTGCAACTCCATGTCGCAATAAAACCCCAGCCAATTAGCGAAGTGGCCAATTGTCCCAAAGGCCAGAAGACCGACAACAAAGTCAACAGTTGCTGGCGAGCGCCCGGAAGAAACTCAAGGAACAGCATGCCATCCACAGGAAGACTACCACCGATTCCAAATCCAGTGGCAGCCAACAAACCGCCAAGGGCCACAAATGACTTCGCACCACCGCAAGCGACACCGAAAATACCACAAATCAAGAGTGTCGCATTGAACGAGAAACGCCGTCCTACAATGTCTGCCGCAAAACCCCAGAAGGCAGCTCCCACAACCAGACCGGCGTAGAGGGCAAGTGTCATCATGGCTGAATTCTTGCCACCATAAGTTTCATCATTTGACAAGAATTCCTTATGAATCGGGTCCAGCACAACGGCCACAAGCTGAAGCCACGCGTTGTCCAGAAACCAGCCCACACCAGAAACAAGCAAGAGCCCATACTGCCACCAGGTCATGCCAATGTGTTCATTAATAATCTTATTCATGATGTACACTTTGCGTACATACACTTCATCGACCGCCGATGACTCCAAGTGGTCATGAGCATGATAAAAGTCTTCTTCTGGATCGTTTTTGCCGGCTTGCACATCACCTAGAACGTTGACATGCTGAACTTCCACATCGTTGTTTGCGTCAGCTCCGGTTTGCTCAAAATTTGGCGCTTCCTTGACTTCGTGTACAGGCGGATTGCTCATTCTCGAAAAATTCTGCGAGCCGCGGGCTATTTTGCTTTCCCACGTCAAAAAAAGAGCCAAATGGCCTCAAACGTGAATACGGGCTGAGAAAACGTGCAAACGGAGAGCCTATTGCCAGAAATGACAAACGCCAAGTTAAGATTACGAAGTGCAAATCATCTATGCCTGAGCCTGCCCCGCAAATTTTTTAATGCAAGAGTTGACTAATATCAAGGATCTGGAATGAGAAAGGACCTGATATAAGCGGCTGCGTAAAAATCAGTGACAAGAGTGGGATTCGAACCCACGCCTCAGGGAGACTGCGAAATTGTTGTTTGGGCATCGCTGTAACACGAGCCTGAACACAGCGCCTTAGACCACTCGGCCATCTTGCCGGGCAACATAAGGAAATTGAAGGCATTGTCCTTCCATGAGTAACTATTCCAAATAAATGATGACAAAAAGTTTGACAAGAGTGGGATTCGAACCCACGCCTCAGGGAGACTGCGAAATTGTTGTTTAGGTGTCGCTGTAATACGAGCCTGAACACAGCGCCTTAGACCACTCGGCCATCTTGCCTTCTACGGTTTAGAATGCTGAGGGATACGCATAAGAATAAAACAGTTGAGATTTGCTTCACGCCACACGAGATCTTGTCCAAATGTTTGGATGTCAGTTGTCACACTGGGATTCGTAACGTATGTCGGCAAATGCCCATATAGCCAAGCGTGCTCAGGAATCCAGCATAGATGCACTTGTAGACAAGTTTTCTACTGTGCTAGATACCAGTTTGATCTTGGCGATTGCTAATGAGCCTGGGCAGTCTCATGGAGAAGCAGGCAAGATTCTTGAGGAATTAGCCAAAGCGGTGCCGCCCGAAAGTGTGCCGGCAGCCCAACGACTTGGATTTGATCCTTCATCAACTGAGTTTACACTTCTTTTTCTTCAGCAGTCGTTTCCTGATGTGCCTAGTGAACGATTAGAGACGGCGCTAGCCACATCTGATGGTGACTTGGATGCTGTCATGGACGAATTCCTTGTTGAGCGTATGTTATTGTGGGAGTCAACGTCATGTCAGGATGACAGCACTCGTAGCCACAGTGGCCATCGCGGAGGCTTGAATTTTGATGCTTTGGCCGAAGGCTTGTCGTCAAAAAGATCTGGCAAGTCGAAAAAAAACAAGACCATAAAGCGCACGACTGGTCCTGTTACGGTGAGTCTTACGGACCAGCGAAGTCCTCATCATTTGTACTATAATTCTCGAACATCGCACTCAGAAAAGGCCTTTACATCTGCGGCACCAGAGTCAATTGATACAACAGGACTTACCGACGAGGAAATCGCTCGCAAACTTCAAAATGCGGAGCGTGATGCCGCAGATGCCGCTTCGGTGCCTGTAGCCGATCAACAATGGCTCTTAGTGTCGTCTTCATTGTCGCAGCTGGCTGTGCTACTAGGCGTGCCGCAACCCCGGATTCAGAGCCTTTTTCACCAGTCATCATTTAATCTACACGTTACTTTTGGCCGCGCCATCGAGGCGGCACTTTTGAATCCAGCAGCCCAGCGCGTAGCACAAACGCTTGATTTTCAAATCACTAGTTCGGAACTTGCAAGTATTACCGGGCACAGTGAGTATGATGTGCGAAGACTTCTTCAGGCCACACAGGGAAACCAAGATGCCGTGTTGGACCTACTTCAGCTCCAAAGTGTCATTCAACAAGCCGCTGACGGGACAAGCTGCCGCACTGACATTTTGGATCCTTCAGGCCGTATTTTGTATGAGAAAAGCAATGCAGAGCGTTCTGTGATGGCTCAGTCAGAGCATAAGAAAGTCACAGGTCTCGCTCCTCGCTGGCTACCTAGTGATACGACGTCATACGCAGGTCGTGCAACGCAAACACCGAGCGCAACATCAGCTCTGGCACCAGCAGGATCAGTGGCCGCAGCTGTCACATTGCCAGCTTCAGCAAGTCGTGTAGAAGCGCCAGCGGCATCGGCAAGTGCAGACGATGCAACAGGCTACACGAATGAAGAGTGCCGCGAGCTAGCGAGCGAATATCGCATGCGTCGAAATGAAGCGTTGCAGAAAGCAGCACAGAGTGTGCGGCAGTCGCGTGGCTCAGGTATCGGTGGTGCTGCTATGGTATATGCCGAAGATGCTCGCAAATACGATATTGAAGCTCGCCGGTGGCAACTGCGCGCATCATGTGCGCTTGTGGAGCAGCGGCGACTCGCAGCTGATGTGAACACAGCTACCAGAGGCACTATAAAAGAAGGTGGTAGTGATCGTATTGACTTGCATGGCTTGACAGTACACGAGGCATTGATGGCAGTCTCGCACAATATCGCGAGATGGCAGTCGACGCCTTTAGGAGAGGCTAAGGTGCGCGCTCCCTTAGAAATCGTAACAGGACGTGGCATGCATAGTCGGCACAATGTGTCTGTGTTACGACCCGCGATTGTTCGCTATCTTACGCAGCGGGGCTTCAAAGTCGATGCGACTTCGGATGCTGGTGTGCTCTATGTTAAGGCTCTGTAGAAGCGATTACATTTAGGTTTCTGTATGCTCAAAACGCGATTTGGTAATACTCCGTACACGCCAATATTCTTACAGGCTGACCAAGCAGCAGATCGGGGGCTCAACGCCAAACGTACCTCATCGGGGGGGGTCTCATGCCGTGTTACGTGCTCAACCCTTTTCCCCGCCTTGCCTTTTTGTAATTTTTGTTCTTTTATTACACGAAGCAAAACTAACCAAAAAAAAATACCTAGCTCGGTACTTGTCTGGTGGGTGTGTCGAGCGTTACTGCCGGCTTCTGGTTCGTGATTATTGGGTTTGTCCATTATTCCCTCTCCCCAGTCTGTCGTGAAATTTTTTTTTTTACGTTTTGAGTCAAGGGAAAAATCACGACGTGCGCGCACGTCGCGTATTTCACGGCCAAGATGGATGACACTAATGAGCTCGACTTTGAACGTGAAGTTCAGGTCCTTCGTGCACACCGAAGGCTCTCCACGAGTCATCCAGCCGCTATTGACCCAGACTTTCCATCTGTTCAGTCGCCGCATGACTCGGCGTCCTTGAGTGCTATGAATGTGCTTGAACGTCCGTCGACGTCATTGTCCAGCGGTGTGAGCGCCATATCGCCACCATTAACGCCGAAAAATCAGTCGCGTTCGTTTGACGAGAAACTCTTGTCGGAATGCTCTCCCATATTCGGCTCTTCAAACCGCGAAAGATACCTGGCACGTCGGCAAATGCGTCATGCACAGGCGGCCTCAGCACCAAGAACGCCTGAAGAGTCGTGGCTGGGATCGATGCCATCGTCGTCCTCAGCTTCTCATACGCCGCACCCACTTCCCACACCACCGTTACAACCTTCCATCACATCAATGTCTCATGCGAATGAAATGTGGATACCAGCATCGAAGCACTCAGAAGTGAGTGCAGACGAGTTTCGTACATTTCTCAAAGAGCAGGCTGCTCGGAACGTGAGTCATTATTCTCCTTGGTCAACGGTATCTTCCTCTTCTTCCCCATCTGGCTCCCCATCGCGACAAGTACCACTTGCTACATCACTTGCGCGGCGCTCCAGCTCTCTCCGGCGGCAGGTCAGACAGGAGGATCGGACGCCTGCTAGTAATAGCGGCGCTGGAACCGTGCACCATAAACGATCATTTTCCAACACGGAATCACCGCTAGAGCATGAGCATGGTCATGAGCACGGCCAGACAATCATACGTACGGAGTCTTTGCCCTCACGATACAGTCGTGAATTTACCTCGCGATCGCATCGCAAACCACCGCCTTCTCTTGTACCGGTTGAACGGGCGGAGCTTACTGGTCAAGCACCTAACAAACTGTCTTCTTCTCTCTCATCTTCTTTGCCAGCACCGATGCCGGTGTCATTACCCGCTTCTCATACAGCTGAAATAAGTCGAGCGCAAGACTCTGCCGATCATGAAAAGACATTGCATGCGATGCGTGCACTTTTGCCACAGAAAGGGGACCTACCAGAGCTTCCACCGGATGCCACTGCTCAATTACCGTCTCATACTCAGTCAGCGCAAGCAGGACCTTTTGGTCATTCTGTTTCGATGCCATCATTGGGACTAGCTCAGACTCCCCTGATCCCGCATCCGCCACAACACCAACTTCAGCTTCATGCACCCACGTTGGCACAGACTCAAGCAAGCCCGTTGTCGACGTTAGCATCAACTGAGACAGGGGCTCAGTTGATACCCCCACCACCTCCGCCACGAAGACAGCCATCGGACGCGCCGGACATGATCAGATCCGCTTCAGGACGTGGACGCTTCGAAGAGGTGGGTCGGAGCACAACGAACGAGCTCGACAAGGCTTTGGCAGTTTCAGCGTCACCAAGTCGGCAAAGTGATGAAAAAAACACGCGGTTCAACCGCAAGTCTGACGAGATGTCGCGTTTGTCATTACCGTCGTTGCGAGATCGCAAGACGTTCGGTCTCTCTTGGTTCGGCTTGTCAAAAGATGATGACGAGTCACGCGTACGAAAAAAAGAGAAAGAAGCAAAGGAAGATTGCGCATCAAGTGCGCCGACGACGACGTCTTCATCGTCCTCTCGCCGCGAGAAAGACACGTTTTTGACCGGTCTTTTTAGCAAGCGCAAAGGGCAGGAATCGTATGATGCACTTCGGAACCGTGCTCGCAACTTATTCACGTCATCATCGTCGTCATCTACATCTTCTGCTTCAGGACAAGGAGCCGCATCATCGCCATCGTCTCCAGGGTCGGGCACCGGTATTCAACCAGGTGCAGCCGAGTTTGCGATTGTGAAGCGATACCCTCCTCCAGTGGAACGCGCATTATACCGGCTGTCGCATGTGAAACTATCGAATCCACGCCGTCCACTGTACCAACAAGTGATTGTATCCAACTTTATGTTCTGGTATTTGTCGATCATCAACTCAGCACAGGCACGCCCTGAACGCCCAAGCTCGACAGTGAATGGAAATCGAGGCGATGGGCTCAGTGAATATGATGAACGGAATAAGCTTTATAAACAAGGCACAGGACCCCGCTCCCCTCACACTGGCACGTTCTTATTCACGCTACCAACAAAATCAGTATCTCCGCCCATGTACGTGCCTGGTGCATTGGTCACTTCGCCCTGGATTCCGCCGGCCCCTCAAACTGTTTGGTCATTGGTACCTTTGACAGAGCCGCCTTTGTATGGCGGAGTGCCCACAGCGCCGATGACGCCACCTCCCACAACAAAAGACGACCAGTTTCTACCAAACGTATATTCGTCGACAGCGCTCGCACATGAATCTTTGCTCCCCGTCTCTGAAATGTACATGACGTCTCCTACATCGACTATGAGTGGTGGCATGCCCCGTTCTGCACGTGGGCCGTTACCAAGCGTTCCTTCTACACCGCCACCCGCGCCTGCCTCGGGAGCAGGAACATCAGCCCCCAAACCACCACCTCGATCAGCCCGACGAATCGCGCACTCGGAGCGCATTTCGAGTCATGCCCAGGAAGAGGCGCCACCTGCGCAACACGGATTACGTCACGCACGGAGCTCGCCAAGTTTAAGCAAGTCGGCCAGGGTCCCCTCGCATCCACTTCCTTTACCCCCACTACCCGTTCCCCTTCCTCTCAAAAATACGCATGCTCTTTGATATTTAAGTGTACAGGATAGATATTGAGGCTGATGGGTTCTGGGCGCGTGTGTGTTTGTGACATTGGAACACAGGTCCACATAATTTGCATATGGATGTAGCAAAGTATTGTAAGACACTTGCAGATTGCCAGCGGCATGTATTTCCACGAATCTGTTAGCATAACTCCCAGACTGCTGATGTTACTCCCCACTTGTCTTCAACAACTAGACATAATACGTCCGCTTCTCACGTCCTGGCTGTCCGTCCGCTTTGACCATGGGCGCTACGACACTTACGGGCATTGTGACCAAGGCGGGTTTCATGGCGAAAACGGTCACCATGACCGTGGCGAAGGTCAAGACACATCCTAAGCTTCACAAGGTATGCATCCTACCCCCCTGTCTGACGACCAGACATACGTGCGTCATAACAAGTATCTCGTGCATGACCCCGAGTCCTCACTTTCAATTGGTGAGCTCATTCGCGCTCAGGCATGCCGTCCACTTTCTGCTCGCAAGCGTTTCGTTGTGACAGAACGCCTTGGCTTCCAGCATGGCGCATCGACTGATGCTACTACGCAAGCCGATGCTGAGCGCCTTCGCCGTGAAAGGACAGAGGCTTCTATGCCAGCTGCACAACGCGAATGGCTCGATATTGAGCAGCGTGTGCGCGATGAAGTACGCGCGACTATACACAGAAAATAAATACGTGCTGCATCAATTTTTTTTTCTCTTTCCTCTAGTCGCTTCTCATTGAAGATACCAAAGCCTTGCTAAAGACATATCCAACCTTTTACAAAAATGAAAATTGGCTTGCAACGTGCAATGTCGCCTGTGTTTTCATTCCATAATATTGGAACCATCCTACCACACGAAAGGGCATTGTTCCACATGCAGACTCACGTTGATGACCACTACCGTAGCCTAAGCCTATCACGAGATTCGCAAAAATGGCCATCGCCTCACCGAATCGCCCCCACCCCCCTTTTTCCCCATAGAGTGACGGTTCAAGTGTGGAGAAAAGCCTAGAGTATATCTCACTGCCCCGGCATATACCATGAGCCAAGCGGACGAAAAAAAGACGACGCAGCCAGCCAGTGTCAAGGCTGTTAAGCAAGATGCCATGGACTATCTTTTCCAGTGTTTGCGTAAAGTTCCGCCAAGCCCAACGCTAGATCACCTTGCGCGATTTCTGAGTACATGGACCGGTACAGACAAGGTTCGTATGTGTTACTTTGAGCGACTACACAGTCCCGGCTAACGTAAAATCCAGTTCTTCATGCTCGCGCAATATGGCTCGAACCTGCTGGTAGCAATTCTTCTGTCGTTGCATGCTCTTAAAAAGAGCAAGGACAAAAGCAGTGTGTTTTCACGTCTGGCACCCTACTTGAAAGCCCTGGGGGGACTCACAGCTGATGCGCGTATCCTGTTCCGAATCTGGGCCATACTGCCGATGGTCAAGTGGATGATTAGTATTGAGCGCCAGCAGCCGCCTACGCGGAATTTGAAGCTGATTGAGCGCATGCAGGCGCTATCTATGGTTGTGTACGCGCCGATGGAAGCGGCCGCCTACCTTGCGATGCACAAAGTGCTTCCTATTTCAGACCGCGTGCAAAACAACCTGTGGTTGTATGGATGCCGTTTGTGGGCGGCCTATGTGGTGTTGGACTTTTGGCACATTATGGAGGACAATCGGTTGCTGCGTACGAGGGCTAAGGCGCTGGAAAAGAGCCGTGGACATCCAAGCCCACCCAGCACGGAGTCTGCAACACTCACTGAAGAGCAGGAAGCGACACGGCGCATGTGGTCTGATATTTATGCTCGCAAGGACATGCTGCTGACACAGTTTTGGGTCAATGTGGGCTATCTACCACTGACGTTGCACTGGTCCCTAACGAAGGGCCTGATTTCCGACGGCTGGGTCGGCTTTTTCGGTATGATTGCAGGACTTGCTAGTTGGCGTATGCAGTGGAAAGCTACTGCCTAGATAGATGCTAGGGCCATATGAACATCATTTAACACAGCATCAATATCAGGACGTGCTTGCGGATCGTGTTCCAAGCATCGCTCAATGATATGCCGCACATGCGGTGAGTACGGATCCTCGTCGGCAGGTGGAAACTTGTAGGCGCCATTCATGACGGCCAGAGCAATCGAGCCGCCTTGCTCTACGGTGGATAGGGTCTCAAATGGCGAATGCAGATATGCCATCGCGTAGAGTGTGCACCCAAGTGCCCAGATATCCACTTTCTCGTCCAGCACAGCGTCCGTCTTGACGTCAAACAGTTCTGGCGCTCGGTACGGCATGCTGGAATGAACTGAAGCTAAATCCTGATGCGCAATAGCCTCTCGACGACTCGATATAGTGACACGTGCTCGCATGGTGCTACCAAAGTCCATCAGCACGCCCGTATTTCCGTCATCAGAGATCATGATATTCCTAGTGTGTCAGCCATGGACGAGTGATGGTGGAAACGTCAGTGTGAGCGAACGAGAATAAGAGTCTTCGTCAAAAAGAAGGCCTCAGCTGGCTCGAGCACACAGGAAAGCATACGTACCCTGGCTTTACGTCACGGTGAGCATATGGCACACGTTCGGCATGGGTTGACGACGTCGACAGTGGTTTAGATGCAGCAGCATTGGTGGCCATAGGCTCTGGCGGTGGGTATGCGTAAGACTCTGATGAGCCAGCATCAAAAAGCAAAGAGTCGTCTTTCGTCGAGACGGCATGCGTTGTATTGACATCCTCATCTTCATCACCTGCTTGCACGGAGACGTGTGGGAGGACGTACTGGTGCATGCTCTTGAGTGCATCACATGCGCAAGCAAACAATTGGAGCATCTTTCGTTCATCGAAGCGCGTTTTGTGCACAATATGCGCATTGATCGCATCCTGGACGTTGCCATTCGGAAAATACGGTAGTACCAAGTAGACGACCTTTTGGGTACGTGGATTCTCGACATCATGTGTCGGTACATTCCCTAGGGCCCTGGAAAATGCTCCCGTTCCCGCTTCATGTTCATCTCTTACAACAGCTGAGTCAATGAGCCGCAGCGTGTGCGGGCCGCGGAACCGACGCATTGCTTCAATTTCCGCAAGCGCGTACCGAAGTGACTCATCGCCGTGCTGACACCGGATCTGTCGCGTTGGTTTTTTAGTTCAAAAAATAAAAAAATACGCTAGTGCGTAAATTTGCGGATCAACTTTACCTTTTTGAGCGCATACATTCTGCCGCTCGTTCGATCTCGTACCAGGTATACCATACTAAAACCACCCTCGCCTAGCAATTGCATGACTTCGTACGACACGCCATTCACGTTCACAGTGCCGTACCCATCTGCGCAGTCCAGACAGGACATAAGAGCGAGAATTCCATCCTGTGCATACTCATATGCGCGACTAACCAGGGCAGCCGCGTCTGTCATCTACGCTCAAGGTCCGGGTCCTACTCACGCCCGGGAGTACCAGAGAAGTGGAGAGCGCGTATTGATGGATGGGGTGGCGAAACGCGCCACGAAGTTAATCAATGTGGAGACACCACATCGAATGGGATGAAAGACACATGAAAAATGGAACTATTCAAAATGAAATAGACTGTTTCACACGTCTTGCTGGAGTGCACTGCCATAGAGCTGGGATTGGATACTTGCTTGCGACCATATGGACAGTGCGAAACGAAAAGACTCGAACGATGTAACGGCAAAAGAGCGCGACATGAAGCGATATGTGAGTGAGACACGTTCGCATTCAGCGTCAGTGCCAGCATCAGCATCACAGGTCCCTGAAGATGTCAAGTTGTACTGCGTGTGTCGCCAACGATATGGTACGTGTAATGATTCGTAAAAAGAATTCTTTTGTTACACCATGATATTAACATGCATTGGCACAATCTCCATACTTTCACCAGATGATGAACGACTCATGCTTGCTTGCGATCACTGTGATGACTGGTTTCACGCAATCTGCATGCACATTGAAGAGGACGATGTCGAGTTGGTCGATTCGTTTATTTGTCCTTCATGTACATCACGTACGTATTAACAGGAGGATCTGCTCGTAAATTCCATGACATTGGAGATATTTGGGCCCAAAAACCTTGCACACGAATCGAGACACTCACACGTATGTTAAGAGACTAAGCAACGAACGACTTTCAAGGTACCGTGCCACCGTCGCGCGTGTCGCCGACCTGCGCGATTGCCACTTTCACGCTACTGTTCTAATGCATGTGGCATGAATGAGATCCGTTCCCGCATGGATGCAATGAAGCCACAAGATACCCGAAGGATCATTCAACCCTCCTTGATTGCCAATGTGGACGCGCGTCGTGGCCTGTGCGTATGGACACCGTCACCGCCGATCCATACGCATCTTCCTCTCACTGACGGCAGAGCCGACTCCGTTTGGTTTGATCAGATACAATCTGCACTCACAAATGCAAGGTCCGAAGCACCACAAGCACCGCCAGGTATGAGCTATGGTGAGTTTGTGCGGCAAGAAGCTACGCGTATCGACACAAAAGAGCTGAATCTTGCGCATATGAAGACGGAGCTGAAGCACTTCGAACGCCAGTGTACATTGCTGCATGTAAGTTTGGATCTGCTCAGCATACGGGGTAAATTACTTCAAATAGCAGATGATCGGCCATCAGCACATTTGTCACATCAGAGCGATCAAACCAACGATGCCGGCAGCAACATACAGGAAAGCACCCCGACGTGCGGCTTCGACGAGCGACTATGCATGGATGACGAGTTGCTTGCAGCATGGGCAACCTCAGCACATGGCCGAGCGGTACTGAATGATGAGCAGCCGTGGAACATCGAAGACTCCTCAGCACATATTTGCACCGTCGCACAGCGCGACTGCAAGCGACATGCTGACTGGTCAGCTATGCGAGCAGCCGAATTGGACATGCTTCGTGATGCACAGACTGCACAGCTCAGTGCACTATCAGAACGGTCTCATATGCTCCGTATCACTATAGAACGTGCATAGAAAAGTACTATACTCGCTCTCTCTCTCTCTCTCTTTTTCTCCGTGCTCGTATAATAAACTACCAATAAAGGCGTGCCAATGCCGCACCTAAGCTAGACGTGCCAAGCAAAACGAGAAAAGTGGCCCAACGACGCTGTGGTGGACCTGGCATGCGGCGTAGGCGATGCGCTTCATGCAAGGCAGCAATTCCAACGCATGACATCGCCGCAGCACCTGTCGCTTTACATGCAAAACACGGCTCGACCTTAGTGCTGTGCTCGTCCGACGCCACCATAGACTCATTTACCGCATGGACGAACCACTGACCGCGACGTCAATATCGGAACCACAAATACTGGTGCATTCCTACGGCACGACATAGGCAACAGAGCCAGCCGGCCATACTTAGACCACGCGCACCTTCTTGTTAGCCTCACTGCTGCCACTGCTGCTGTTGCCTCCATTGGAGCTCGTGAGGTCCTTGCCAGTCTCAACAATCTTGTCAGCAAACTTCTGCGTCGTGTCCTGCAAATCCGAAAACCGCTTTTCAATCTGCTCCTTGCCGCTCTGGCTCAGTTCAGCAAAGCGCTCGTGCGCGGCTGTGCGCAGATCCTTTGTGTTGTCCACGGCATCAGAGGCCTGCTCATGCGCCTGCCCGAACAGCTCGCCCACTCGCTGCTGCAAGAGGCTAAAGCGAGTTGGTGGCGCAGACACATTGGCCGTGTCGGCAGGAAGGATTCGTACACCTGGAACAGAGACAGGGTTAAAGGAGCGCTCACAGTCTGTGTATCCAGCGCCCATACCAAAGCCTGTACCGAGCCAGACGGGCCACGCACGTCCTGTTCACAAAGTTAGCATGCTGCACCGCCTATTTTCTCCATGTCACACGCGGTTCATACTTACGTCGAAGGAACAACACCGACAGCACGACACCGGCGCTGAAACCAATGCCTGTTTTGACAATCGTGTTACTGAGGCACAGGTCCATCTTTTTGTTCAGCACCTCCTCGCTGGCGATTTGGCCATGCGGCTTGTCGCTGCTCATTTCGGTTACGTGTGTAGAGCTATGCGGGTCAGTATGAATATTTACCCACTAGGAGACTTGACGCTCAAGCGCTCCTTTCGCCATGTCCGCCTGTCCGTCGGACCTTCCGGCCAGTCTCGGGCGGGCCCCGTTCTATCACGTGAATGCAATTTGGGAAGCGAAGCACGGGCGATGGCTAACGTTTTGATGCGGCTTTGGATCAAAACGCGTGTGGAGGGAAGCACACGCGCAATATCCAACGCACTCACTACGCGTCATTCTCTTGGATCCCATGCCTGTCAGCCATGATGAAAGGACCAGCATGATCGAGAGAAGATCCAGCCATGAATCAAATACTGCGAGAGCTGCCGAAATAGAAATACCTGCAGGTCATGAGCGCGTGGTCTGTCCCAACTGCGAGGCACACGTCCCATTTGCCGTTATGAATGAACATCTCGATAGTTGCCTGCTACCTTCTTCGTCGCCTCACAAAAAACGTCCTGCCAACGAAGAAAGCCATGTGCTCTCGAGAGATGATAAGGCGACGGTAAAAGAAGAAACTAAGTCTCCTGTTCCACGGTCTAAGACACGTCGTACCGAGCATGTGCGCCCATTTTCCGAGCGCATGCGCCCTCAAACACTCGACGAATACGTGGGCCAGGACGATGTGGTCAATGGATCGCTGCGTGCGCTCTTACATAAGGGTCATATCCCATCAATGGTACTTTGGGGTCCGCCAGGATCAGGAAAAACAACACTCGCACGCCTATTGACGCGCGAGGCGATCACTACGACGAACCACACGCCGTTCCGCTTCGTCGAGTTGTCCGCCACAACTGCCACAGCTAATGATGTCAAGCGTATTGTTGAAGAAGCTGTGAATCGACAGATGCTTACGACACAGCGTACTGTGTTATTTATCGACGAGATACAGCGCTTCAACCGTGCCCAGCAAGACTTGTTTCTCCCCATGCTCGAGCGTGGCCTTATCACGTTGCTTGCAGCCACGACAGAAAATCCGTCGTTCCGGCTTCAGGGCGCACTTCTTTCGAGGCTACGTGTGGTTGTACTGACGAAGCTTAGTGAATGTGACTGCCTTCATATACTACGAAATGCTTTGGCTCGTGTGCGAACTGGTGAAGACGACGTCTTTGATGCCGCTTCGTATGAATGGATTGATGATTCTCTTTTGCAATGGATGGCTCAGATGGCTGACGGAGATGCACGCGCCGCGCTTCAAGCTCTTGAGCTTGCTCTTGTGAGAGACGATGGCGCCGATCGCGAGCGACTAAAGGCAAGTTTGCGTCGCACAGCGCTGAAATATGACCGCGCAGGCGATGCTCATTATGACACTATTAGCGCCCTTCACAAAAGTATCCGTGGGTCCAATCCAGATGCTGCTTTGTACTGGCTGGCTCGCATGGTTGCGGGTGGTGATGACCCTCTATTTATTGCGCGACGTCTGATTGTGTGTGCGTCAGAGGACTGTTGCTCGGCAGATGCTCTTGCTCTAGCAACTGCGACTTATCGTGCGTGCGAAATTGTCGGCTTGCCTGAGTGTGGGATCAACTTGTCGCACTGTGTGGTGGCTCTTGCGGAAAGTCCCAAAAGCACACGTTCGTATCGTGCGTGGAAAAAGGCTTTGTCGAAGGTTGAATCTGAATTCAATGTACGTTTATGCGCATGTCTAACTGTTTCCGCAGTATCCCGTACCGCTGCATATTCGCAATGCTCCTACACGCATGATGCGCGAACTCGGCTACGGAGCACAGTATCGTTATGAGCCATCGTTTGCGCACCCTGTGCATCAAGAATTTTTCCCTCCCGAACTTCAAGGTACGCGCTTCCTCTCTCCCCCTCCGCAAAAAGTCTCTCAAGATAGTGACTGCGAGAACAAGGTTGATGACAATGACAACGACTCCGCGCGTGACAATGCGGTTATACCTACGGCCTCGGTCCTAACGTCGCTTCTGCCAGCGCGAGCGGCGGTGGGACCGGGCGCATGTCAGCGTCAGTTCCAACTGGGTTCAAGAGCTGTGGACTTGGACCTTCTCGAGGAATGGGAGCAAAAACATCAACATGGCAAGCCATGGCCAGGCCGTGCGTCACTTGAACATCACATCAAACAAGCATATTTCTCCAATCAATAACTATCCTCATTTTGATGCTACTGCCAATGCTACTCTTACCGATTTCATATACTGCTCCTCACCGATAGCACCTTCTTATGTTCACACAGCAAAACCATCGTACAGTGCCAAAGTCTTTCTGTAGGTCCCAGGTGCACCTCTGGGTTACAGCATATGTAGGTGTTTGGAGCGAACGCCACACGGCAAAATCACGTGCTCTCGCTTTGGAGCCTCGAATCTCATACTGCATCGTGGAGAGCGCGAGAAAGAGAAAGTCGGAGGGCATTACGCCAAGACCTTCTGATTGTACAAGACCTGCGTGGCCACGCCCACGAGGCCGGGGCGATGGAGTTGGGAGCTGTGTCTATATTGAGTGACTACGTCAAGTCACTCAAGGTGGCAGATCTCAAAGAGCATATCAAAGCCTTCAATGAGCGCCTCCCATTTTGTCCACATATGCGGCTATCTGGTAACAAAACGGAACTGGCTCAGCGTCTCACAGAAGCCGTCTTGGCTTCGTGTATGAACCCGCAGTACTTCCAAGAAATGCTCTGTGTGATTGCGCCCCTTGGTTACACATGTTGGAGCTCAGACCAAGATCGTTTACGCCGCGCCGCGAATCAGTACACCTCTTTCTATGGCCGATCACCTGCTAATGGCGAGGCACCCCCCTCGCTCTCCATCCTGGGTGTACCTGCATCTGGTAGCTTCGAATCATTTACCGCGTCTAGCAATGCTCGCGTCAATGCAGGGAGTGCTAGCAGTACAAATAGTGCTAGTACGTCTACGGCGCCCAAGTCTCTGACACCGAATTCCCTCAAGCAACTGCGATTCTGGCCATCACCCTTCTATGAAGTGCAAGAGTTTGTGTCATCCATCGTACAAGTACCAGAAGCGCCACCTGCCTCAGGACGCAGGCAAGTCGGCGTTTCATTCACCCTTTCCGAAAAGCAAGTGGATCGTCTCCTTGATACCCAGTACGTATCAACTATCCCAACCAGCTTACGCTAGACATCTTCATCAGCTGCGTCTATTTTGCACCACATTCGATCAGTTTATGGCCTCCGTATCTCCAAAGCGCGAAGCGGCTCCTGTCGAATTCCCCTACACGTGTGATGCGCGGATCAATGAGCACTCACTAAATGTGAATTTACGTGGCAACAAAAAACATGCTGGGCGCGTCTCGCCTCCCAACCTAAATCGTAATGGACACCTTTCCCTGCAACCCGGAAAGCTCAACCGTGTAGAGCTATCTTACGCGAATGCGCCATCTCGATATACCATGGTGATTGCTCTGTGCAAAATTACAACGGCCGAGCAACTCACCGAGCAGCTGAAACACCGGCAGTATCGTTCAAAAGAAGCTGTCATTGATATGATGCACAAAAAGTCAAGGGATGAAGATATCGAGACAGGCGCCTCGACACTCAAACTCACATGCCCCCTAACGTATGTGCGTATGGCCGTGCCCTGCCGCTCGAATACATGTGATCATATCCAGTGCTTCGACGCGTCGAGTTTCTTTTCGATGAATGAGCAGTCTCCGCAGTGGCAGTGTCCTGTGTGTAGTCAAGATATCAAGCCGGAAGATCTGCGCATGGATGGATACGTCGAAGATATTTTGCGCCGTGTTCCTCCCGATTTGGACGCTGTGCTAGTTGAGTCGGATGGATCATGGCATTCTCCAGATGACCAGTACCATTCTGGCTCTGCCTATATAACATCGCTTCCCCCTTCCATACCCATGTATCAAGATACTTTGCTTGATCACACGCCATCTCCTGAACGCACGCCACAACGCTCGCTACCTTCTAATCAGCTTGAGCCAACAAAGCAAGAAGTCGCAACGCCCCCATGTATATCATTTCCCGCTGACCTTTACACGTCTGGAACGTCTTTGGTGCATCCCACCGAGTATTCTGAGCCACCGGCTGATGTGATTGATTTGACATTGAGTAGTGATGAAGGAGAGTAGCAGACGTTCTCAAGTTAATACCCTGACCAAATCCATAAAATTGGCCCATATTGTTCCAATGTTGCCCATAAAATGTTGCTATAGAGGTGTGTAGCCCTCAAGCCCTTCGACTGGGTAATCTCGTGGCAAGTATAGCTTGGGCGGTTCCTCAGACGTGGAGATAAAATACGTGTCGCCTCAGTCTCTCGGCGCTAGGTACGATCCCTTGTGGCTTGGAGCAGAGCAAGCGTAGAGCCAATTCTCTACGCCCAGCGTCACAATGGCGACGTCTGCGTCTGTGTACAATTATGAGCGTACAACACGCCAAATTCTGAAACGCCACAGGAAAGACCCAGCGAGCTTCATTTTGCACATACACTCACAATTTATGCGGTTCGAAAAGCAGGTACGTGTCGCGAGGCTCAACTTATCGTGGCAGGATGGTTTTTTCTTGTTCGAGACGCGCACTAAAGTATGCAGAAGCAAACACAGTCTATCACTCACATACAGGAATTTCTTCACTACCTGCAAAACCAGATCATCCCTGTAGATCTGGTGGACGTGTTTCAACAAGCAGGCGTCCCGTTCTTTGAAGGCTGCCTTATGGTCGAAGTCCACGATCATCGCGAGCCGCCAGTAGATACAAGCCACAACGCAAACGCATACGGGCCGGATGGGCGTCGTTTGCGCCCTAATAATACATCCTTATTTTATCTTAGAGAGGGTGGCCGCTACGGCTTTCATCCCAACCGCCTTGGTGGTGGTCGTTCGAACCTTTGGAAGGACGAGGCATATCCTAGTCCAGACGGCGTAGAGGTCTATCGAATGATACTTCGGTCGTCTGACGAATCGCTCTGGAATGACTTGCGCATGATGGATGTGAAGACTGGGGGCATCTGGAACGACGACGACGCTATGCGAATAGAATCTCAGATTCTTCACCTGACTGCTCCGCCGCTTTGTCTTGATCCTGATCCCCATGTCACACGAATTGCAAACGTTATGCTCAGCAGTACGATGCCATCATCTTCTTACACGAGTGGCATACCTTTCCAACAATATAAAATTGATGCTTCAACAGGCTATAAACTCAACAGCATTGAAGTCGAACAAGCCGAAAGCAAGGGTGCTCGCCGCTTATATATCATGAACATGATGAAAAATGGCTGGAGATCTGGCTCAGATAGTCAACAGGATCTATCTTCGGAGCCTTACACATTTGTTCCCAGGTACGCTTCTATCGCTATTCTGGTACATCTTTCCAGTGACTAACTTTTAAGCTTGTCGCGGCTTGAATTTATTAAAAAATTGCGCCAAAATCGTGCAAATGTGACCAAACAAGGTGCAACTGACGTCGTTCCAGCATCTCAAACGCCCGCAGCTGATGCCATCCAAGCTGTTGATGCCAAAAGGGCGGCAAATCAGGCTTCTCGAAGAAAGCGTGCGAAAGGCAGCGAAGATACAGGTTCACCTGATTCGAAGGACGATCTTTCTTCTGCCGCAATAATTGCTGATTCCCAACGATCAAAGCACAAACGACGCCGGAAAGAGTCGACGCCCCAGGATTCGAAGGGCAAAGCCTCTAGTGAAACAATTGCATCCCCGCCGAAGCAACATGGGAACCGGACTAGTACGACATCGCAAATGCCGGCTATAATGTCTGAGCCTGTCCAGATCGACCATGCACCTGTAAACTCTGGGGCTACGAATCCTAGTCCCTGGCACAAGACTCAAGCAGACAAACCGAGTCAGCTTGTCTTACCAGGAAATGGCGCTGCAGTTAAAGCGAGCAAGAGTCTGAACTCTCCCATTCTTCCTACTGGTCGCGATACGCCCACGTTCTCTACAGCATTGTACAATTCATGGAACAAATCGAATTAGAAACTTTAAATTGTACATCGACAAATACACAAGAAAACATCCGACTTCGAGAGATTGTTCTATACAGATTGTTACTTGTTCTCCATATCCGTCAAGTGGCTGTCTTTGGATTAGGTGAGGCTTGTCTAAATCCAAGCGCCTATTTTTTTATCAACTCATTACGCCAGCGTTGTCGGCGATAAAGTGGGCGCACGCATAAACAGGGTCATGTAGATAGAACATTAGAGAGTACAGATCCAGCCATACTCCTCACCCTTAAGAGGCTTGAGTTATCGCGTTGATTCTACACGCCGTTAGTGCTATTCCCCAATCCCTCGACCAAGATTGAACACGTTTTCTCAACGGTGATTGGAACATTCTTTTGTCACACATCACGTGCATCAGCAGTCAGGCGTTAATGCCACGAGGTTGTCTGGCTACGCATTCAAGAGCCCCTGCGAAAATGGTGCGACTTGCATGAGGGCACCGCCACATTGACATTTTCGGTATAAGCTTTCCATGAAACGAATTATGTCAGGTATGTTCAATACAGAACAATACACACTTTCAAAATCGACATCGAATTTCTCGACCGATAAAGGATTGGTTGTCACAAAATTGTCTTATTTCACCTCCATATCAACATTGGTATGTCAATTTGTCCAATCAAATTTTTGCCGTAATCAAAGCTTAGCACGAAAGCATCATAAGATGCGTGCCAAAGCGCGTTCTTTATTCCAACAGATGTTATACATCATCAGGCGGTGAATCTATGGCGCGTGCGACACAATTGTCCAGTGACCGTCCGGGGTCTGGATTTACCATATTAACCGCCTCCTCCTCGTAATCGCTCTCTCTCATCCTCTTCCTGCTCCTTGTCTATCGCTCACGCTCTTTAAGGCGCTGGTCGTCACCTTCATTAGTCTAACACACATGAAGCTTTCTGTTGCGACGCTTGCCGCTGCAGCCACTGCGCTGTTCGCAGCCACTCCTGTTGTTGCCGACTTCCACTATGGTTTCCCCTGGGGCACCTTCAATGCATGGGCCAAGACTATTGACAAGAAGAATGTAACGTGGTATCACCATTGGCAAGATGGTTACGTAAAGGAACTCAAGGGACTTGAATACGTCCCCACTTTCTGGGGTCCCACGAAAATGCACGAATGGCATCAACGCAAGAAAGAGATTCACGATATGCATATCGAACACATTCTTTCATTCAACGAGCCTGACATCAAGGGTCAAGCCAACATTGACCCTGACACTGCTGTGAGTCTGTTCATGCAAGAGCTTCAGCCATATGCTCTTAAGGGCATCAAAGTGAGTGCGCCCCAGATGGTTTGGGACATGGATTGGATCTCGAAGTTCATGGATAAATGTCACGCCGCTGGCTGCAAGATCTCTTTCATGGCACTTCATTGGTACGGTGGTCCTGATGAAATTGACTCCTTCAAGAACTGGGTAAAGACGATTCACGACAAATTCAACCTGCCGATCTGGATGACTGAGTACGGGCTCACGAACAAGTCAAACCCATCGCAAAAAGATGTCGACCGTTTCATGCGCGAGACTATTGAATGGATGAAGTCGCAGCCATATGTCGAACGTGCTGCTTGGAACGGCTGTTTCGATGTTTTGAACCCTCCTGACAGCTTCCTATCGCCAATGAATGCATACTTTGCAGACAATGGCGCCGTTACTCGTCTCACCGCTAGCACTTGGCTGGCTGGTCTTGGCAATATCTTTGCTTCGAATCCAAGCTTGAAGGTGGTTGACAATACTCCAAACACGAAGGGACACAAGTCCCAGCACAAGAGGCTTCTGATGTAAAACGCGTCGCACCTCAATAATCTTCGCAAAATCGCACTGACTGCCCCTGCGAATATTATACTTTGGTTGTGCGGTCTGGACACCGCCCTTTTTGGATTTCTGATTAAGGGTTAATGCGATAAGTGTCATGGCCCTTCTTTTTTTCTTAAGGTTTTAGGATTTAGGTTAGCATGGAATTTGTGAAACAATTGTGCGTTGTGAAAAAGGAAAAGTGTTACTTTTGGACTTGGTGGATGACATTGATAACTTATTATTATTTAATATGAGGAATTATAATTTCAGTAAGCACAAAATTGGGATAGTATTGAAAGTTCTGACTGCAAAAAGCTCCCAACGTGGGGCTCGAACCCACGACATTCAGATAACTCCTCGCTTCCGAGGAGACTCATAAGAGTCTGACGCTCTACCGACTGAGCTAGCCGGGACGGTTGTTAAGTTGGAAGAATGAAGTGAACATATATATATGACCAAAACGTAGTACGCGTCCTTTATATTATTTGGGAACGCGTCGTGCCTGGTAGCTCCTGTTAGGCTTCTTGCATTGAGAATGGAAGATGAACTTCCCGTTCAGGTAACACATATCCCTGGTATCACTCGCGTACGCTATGTCACCGGTAGATTTGATGATACGTAAGTGCAGAATGTCGAATTAACTTGGCTAGGCGGCTTATCACGGCGGGGGAAGATCATCTTGTGCGACTGTTGCCGTCTGAGCCCACGGCGACAGATGTATTGCCTATGGTTTTGGAAGATGCGACCCAGTCTATCTCGTGGATTGACTCGAACAACAAATATATATTAACTGCTTCTGAGGATGGGGCTGTTCGACTTTATCAACACTCAGGCACTGATGATTCAAGTGCTCCGAAGGTGAACGAATGCATTCGGATTGTGCGACGAGAGGTCCTGCCTGTGCGCTCCGTCGCACTTGAACGTGCCTCTGAGTCTCCACGCGCAGCTATTTGTTCCGATGAACTTCTGATTCGTGTAGCAAATGTTGAAGATCCGCGGCAAATTACACTTCTGACAGGTCATTCTCGTGGTGTACGGGCCGCTAGCTGGAGTCCCATTTTACCATTTCTTGTGTCATGTGGTAGCGACGGTGATATACGAGTATGGGATATGTCTTCAACTGAAGGGGTTTGTTTGAAAATCATCTCGAATCAGTTGCCAGCCCTTCGCCCAGAGAGTCCGTTCACGTCACTTGCTTGCTGGCATCCACATGGGCATATGTTTGCTGTGCCGCTGAAGACTCACGATATTGGGCTGTTTAATGCACCTGCTATCCATCAGAAAGCGAAGGATCCCTCCATGTGGTGCATGAATGGTGTTTTGACGACGACCGCGACGACAACGACGCCGGTCGAACATGAACCTCGGCCTTCGGGCCAAATTTCAGCTCTTGCTTTCTCTCCGAATGGCAGGTATCTTGCGGCAGCGACGGAAAACTGTTTTGTCTATGTTTGGATGATGGAATCTCAGAAGCTGGTGCGGATGCATGCTGCGGAAGCTGTTGTTACAGGCCTTAGCTGGCATCCAAGTAAAGACGTCATCGCCTGGACTGACATGCAAGGTCAACTAACTCATTGGGAGTCTGTTCTCGGCACGTCATTGCCTAGTGCTCGAGAGGATGTGCCTATGGCAGAATCTTCTACTCACGCCGCTGGACTAGAACCCATGGAGCATGAACTAGACGACCTGTTCGACGATACGCCCTTGGATGACAATGCCGGTGATGAACCGCGGCCCAAGCGTATGCGAATGATTCCCCCCGATGTTGCTGGAAAGTCTGTTCTCCGGCAGCCTTCATTCCAACCGAGCTCGACACCGATGATCGCGCAGCGCAGGTACTTGGCCGTGTCGAATTTCGGAACCTTGACGTCTATTGATCAAGATACTCACCAGACTGTGGTGTTTGAGTCGTACGATACATCTGCGCGGCGTAATTTCCGGTTTACCGATCATTTCGGTTATACGATGGCAAGTATGGCCTCGCAAGGTATCTTGTTTGCTTGCGAAGTAGAGGGGGGAAACCCAAGTGTTATATTTTATCGGCCATTTGATGATCTTCCCGGCATCCAAATGGAATGGAGCGTAAATTTGCCGCCTGGTGAAACAGCGACTGCCGTGGCTCTTGGAGGCATTCCGAATGTCGGTTCTTTTGCTGACATGCACGAAGGTTCTTCTGGAGTTGTGGATGAGAGCTTCACGTCCCGCGCCACGTCCGTGGTTTCGACGTCTCGTGGCATGCTGCGATTTTTTGGGCCCAGTGGCATGCAATGCTATGTATGGGCTCTCGGTGCCCCTGTTGTGGCTCTCGCTGCTTGTGCGTACAGTGTGATGGTGGTGTATGAAGCTGCAGCATCAACTTCAAGCAACACGCATTTAGCGTACATGGTTATTGAGTTGTCGCAGTGGTGCATTATGCAACAAGGGACATTACCTGTTGGACCCAATGCTACCTTGACTTGGCTCGGCTTTGATGAGCTGGGTACACCTGCAGTATTCGACTCCGCAGGGATGCTGTACACTTTAAATCGAGTATGGCGACCAGGACAGGGCCGCTGGGTCCCATCTCTGGACTGCGAGTTGGCTCTGTTACCAAAAGACTCAGATCCCAACGTGTACACAGATGCGCCAATAAAGCCGCGTGTTCGTTTGTGGCCTATTGGTGTCACAGGAACACATCTGCTTGGTCTCTTAATTCCGAGTTCGCAGTTATATCCACAACCGTCAGGCCCGCGTCCTTTGGTCCAAGAACTCGAGCTTACGATCAGCATGGCGCAGCGAGAGAGCGCAGCAACACCACTTGAAGAGCTGGCTCTTCGACGTTCTCTGCTCGCAAGTGCTGTACGTGATACTCAAGCAGCTACAGGACTTGAGCTTCGGCCCAAGCGCTTATCAGTACAAGAAAGCGATCCTGCCGTGCTAGACATGGAAGCGGACAAGGCACTTTTGCAACTTGTGCATCTAGCTGGTAAGGCGGATCGTTACGCGAGAGCACTCGATGCTACACGTTCTCTGCATTCTGAAAGCACACTAGATGCGGCTCTTAAGATTGCCCATTTTCTCCATCTTCCAAGCCTAGCCGACCGAATGGAACGCGTGCGTGCGCCACTCGTTGTCTATCAACAATCCCTGGACGAAGTTACCACTCGTTCCTGCGGAACCGATGCACTTCTCCGAAACTTCGCACATGTACCGGTTCCCATTACGAGTGCATCATCAATGTCGCCTTCCGATGCTCGTCATGACCACGCACGCTTTGCTTTGCAACAGGAAGGTTTTGGCCCTCGCGTGCAGCGTTGGGCTTCGAAATCAACTCTTGCTCGTGAGGGCCTGTCGCATTTCCATCAGTCGCCGGATCTGGGCCCAACCCCCTCCGACTGGTCGTCTTCCTTGCACACAGCTACTGATGAGCCGACATCATCAATGCCATCTCAATCTTTGGATCACGATTCTGTGCCCCGTTCTATGACGCCTACGCTGCCAATGCGCGCAAATCCTTTTGCACGTACTCATTCTGTCGCTAAAGATCGACAACTTCAAAAGAGCTCGTCTTTTTTTGACAGAGCCGATGCAGCATCCGCAAGTGCTCCCGACGAAGCTGACGGTGGTGCAGTTCCTGCCGGCAAACGATCAACAGCACCATCGTCGTCACGACAAGCAACGCTCGCAAGATTCGCATACAAGGAACCTTCAAAAGATGCCTAAAGAAAGGTCACAGTATCACTGCAGAATGGGGGGGGGGATGAGAAACTATCGTAAACAAAAGAAGAGCATCTCTGACACATTCTAAGTATGCCTTAATTTACCTCAGCAAAGTGCTTGAGCAACGATGCTAGTTTGTTTGCTTCCTCGATTGTGACAGAGTTGTAAAGACTCGCTCGGATTCCACCGACAGAACGATGTCCTTGGATCGAGACCACATGATGCTCACGACAAAAGGCAACGAGGCGTTTCTCAGCATCTGGCGAGGGCTCGCCACTCGCACGGTCAAGCACACGGAACGTGAGGTTCATTTTACTGCGAAATGCGGGATGCGCCACAGTTGGCCGATATACATGTGGAAAGACGTCGAGTGTCTTGTACACAAGCTCGCTCTTGATTCTCGCACGTTCCTGGGCAGCGGGCACGCCGCCATCTAACAAGAGCTTTCTGAATCCAATACCACTCACATAAATCGAGAAAGTTGGGGGCGTGTTGTACAGCGAACCGTTATCTGCCATGTTCTTGTACACAAGCGTAGCAGGAATCGGTGGAACGTACGAGGCTTGCAGAGCATCTGGATCCACGATCAGGTCTCGACGCACTATGACCATAGTCACACCGCTAGGACCGACGTTCTTCTGTGCGCCAAAGAAAATAACGCCATGCGCACGAACATCAATGGGGCGACTTAGGATATTTGATGAACAGTCTGCGACAATCGGGACTCGTTCACGATAAGCTTGGGGCAGGCGTTGGATCCAATGCTCTGGAAACTCAAAGCCATGTATCGTTTCGTTTTCACAGTAGTACAGCATGGCAGGGTACTCGTCAACGGGACTCAATTGCCATTTGTCTGGCGAGGGAATTTCAGCATTTGGGTCACCGATCATAGAGATCATATCGCTTGCGACATTCACGCGCGAAGTCAGCCGACGTGCCTCCTGAACGGCTTTTTTCGACCATGCACCCGACACTACATAGTCGACGGGTGGGGCACACGCGCCTGCATTCGAATTATTTCCATGCTTGGCAGCGTGAGCTGCCAGCATGTTCAGTAAGGTCGAACTAAATTGCCCTGTACCGCCACCTTGCATGAATAGGACCGCATAATTGTCTGGGATGTCTAAAAGTTTGCGCAAATCATTTTCGGCGTTTGCCAAAATAGTTTTGAAAGTGTCGGATCGATGGCTAAGTTCCGCAACACCAATACCCAAGCCCTGGTAATCAATGAAAGCCTTAGAAGCCTCCAGAACTACATCTGTAGAAAGCATGGATGGGCCTGCACCCAAATTCACTGTCCGTTCTCTCTCAGGTGTCGTACTCATGCCTGACCAAGTTGCAGATTACAGGAGCGGCGTGCTCGTTGTATGTGTTGGAGTTATCGACAAGCCGTCTTGGCGGTTAGATCTTGTGCATACAATTAGTCAGCGTGTCCTTGCGGCCGGGCGCTCGCGTCCCTTAGAGGCTCTCTCGTGTGGTTCTCGGAGCCCAATACGCATGAGAAGGACAGGGTCCTTCGAGTAGGCGCAGTAGGACTTACTCCATCCAGAACGGGGCCCATACTCACAAATCTTTGGAGCTGAAGAGCAACAAGAAAAACCTCACCCGAATACCTCGTCATGTCGCGGATTATGGAAGACCTTGAGGAAGGACCTGATCCAGTTCTAGAGCCTAGCACAACAGCTCTGCGGCATGAAAATTTGAATCGGGAAATGTCCCCTGAACCAGATCTTGACTTGAATTTATCCCGCGGTATGCATCAGGTATGGCTTGTCAAGGTGCCAAAGTTCCTAATTGAGGGATGGTCACACGTCGAGAGAGATGATGTACCATTGGGAACTGTGCGTGTATACGAGTACGTATGCTTTGGTTTCTCTTTCATGTACGATCGACTGACATATTTAGCCCTGATGAAAACGGGCATCAACAGATGGAACTTCTCCTTCCCGAAGCTCCATATCAAGCTATACCAATCGAAGATTTGCACCTTCGTGCACAATATGCGAATGTGCCACGCAAATACGATATGAAACTTTCATCCACAACTGAAGAGACATACATGAAAAACCTATATGCATTCGAAGAGGAACTTCTCGATGATGATGATGTAGCAAGTGACCTTGGCGTTGACGAAGATATTGTGCCGGACTCAGTGCATTCAAAACGCCCACGAAGTACGGGACCTGCGCGTGGACTGCACAAAAAAAAAAGGATAACTGCATTGACGGGCACTGTTACAAACGAAACATCGATCCAGCCACAGAAACAAACAATGGTATCGACGTTACCGCCAGCATCGGCAACAGATACGAAACCTGCTCGAATGATTGGAAAATCGCGTTCGCTCTTGACACCTGAGTATCGTGAGATCCTGCGCCAGCGCCGAATTGAGTCATCTACGCCGAAGCGCTCTGTGATTATGATGGACAGTGGCGACGCTGGTATGAACAACATGCTTGCTGCTGGTGTCGGGAAGGGTCATATTAAACCACGCGCCACGAACTTTGTCATGGGCAATGCCCAAGCGCGCGCGAATGAACAGACTGAAAAGTTTGCGCGTATCCCACGCAATGAACTCCTTGACTTGCTTTTCAGCTTGTTCGACAAGTATAAGCATTGGTCTCTGAAACGATTGCGGGAAGAAACACAGCAACCGTATGCATATCTCCGAGAAGTGCTTGCATCTATTGCCGACCAACACCACAATGGACCTTATGCAGGATCGTGGAGTCTGAAGCGCGAATACTCGGAAGGATCTCGCACAGGTACTGCGTCTGTGTCAAATGGCGCATTGGCATCAGACAAGCAGGCTGATTCTGGAGATGTACTAGATGATATGGAAGATGTATAGTACGAGTTTGGATTCATATTATGTTTGTACGTTTTTTACGTGGCAATGATGTCGTTACGATGGGTCGTATTGAAGCCATGGGTTCGTGTCATAATGATCAAGACCCAAACCACCACGTCCGCTTCGAATAAAGAGCTCCATTTCGTGCGCGAGAAGACGTGCATCACGCTCGTTCCCAATCCATTCTGTAAGCCGCTCCAGAAATGCATCTGACGTGACATCTAGGTGCGATAAGAGCGCAGGAATATAGTATGAAAGGAAACCGATGTCTAGATGTGGCCACACTTGCAATTCACGCTGTAAAAACGCTGATAGAAGTCTAGCATAGACTGGTTTTGCGCGAAATCCGCTTGGACCCGGGTATGGTTGGTACCGTGTATATTTATTCGATGCAACATATTTTGCAGGTAAATGATGCCGATAAACATGCCGTCGGAATGCCAATGCAGCACGCTGTTTTGCTCGGGTCTTTTGCTCTTCATGACGACGCAGTTCTGAGACGCTCGTACGTCGAGTCCTGTGCTCTCTCGCCACTGTTAGATTTGTGTGGCTTTCAATTTCATCGACAGGATAATTAGTGTTTGAGGCATTGGTGGCGTCGTCTGATACTCCGTGTGCCCTTACGAAAGGTTGTGTCTCGCTCCCATGATGGATTGAGTAGAAATGAAAATCATGCGTCGCTGGATCCAAGGAATGTAAGATGTATGAGCCCAACGGCGCTTTACATAGAGGGCATTGTTTGTCGCCCTGTTTTGTATGAATCCATTCTAAAATGCACGCGAAGCAGCTGTGATTTAGTTAGCTTGACTCAGAGTAAGACAGGGAGTAGGCAGGGTGAGCTTACAAGCAAGAATGGAAACAGTTTGGAAGAACGCATCGATCATGGATCAATTCCAGGCAGATTGCACAATTCTCATCGTCCAATACTCCGGTCGGCGGCGTTGCAGAGTTCACAGCATCGCACTCACGAAGCATGCATGGGACAAAGTTTTCGAGACCAATATTAAAAATTTGTTTACCCAGGTGAAATACTTCAAGTCAATCAATCACCGTCAAATCAACGCAATTGACTTAATCTATACACTCCACACCTAGTATATTTTCACCAAGAGATCCTCGTAACCATTCAAATTACAGTGATATCAAACAAGTCTCGCTATGGATGTAAACATCGTGGAAGCAAGTTACGCCCTTAGTCAATCTCCTCCACCTGTGGGCCCTCGTCGCCACCACCAGTAGCTCCACCACCAGGAGCGGCACCAGCTCCAGGGAAGCCACCAGCGCCACCAGCGGCGCTGTAGGCCTTCTGCATGATCGGGTTGGCAATGCCCTCGAGCTCCTTCTGCTTGTCCTGGTACTCGTCAATCGAGCCTTCTTGCGTGTTATCAAGCCACTCAATGGTCTCGTCAATAGCCTTCTTAAGAGAGTCCTTGTCCGAGGCATCGAGCTTGCTCGCAAAGGCCTCCTCGTTCAACGAGTTACGCAGGTTGTATGCGTACGACTCGAGGCCGTTCTTTGCCTTGATACGCTCAGCGGCAGCGTCATCCTCAGCCTTGTACTTCTCAGCATCAGCCACCATACGCTCAATCTCCTCCTTCGAAAGACGTCCCTTGTCGTTCGTAATGGTGATCTTCTCTGAGCGACCAGTCGTCTTGTCGGCAGCGGACACGTTCAGAATGGCGTTAGCGTCAACATCGAAAGTGACCTCGATCTGCGGCACACCACGAGGAGCTGGTGGGATACCCGAGAGCTCGAACTTGCCCAGCAGGTTGTTGTCCTTAGTGCGGGCACGCTCACCCTCGTAGACCTGGATCAACACACCAGGCTGGTTGTCGGCGTAAGTCGAGAAGACCTCCGACTTCTTGGTTGGCACGGTCGTGTTACGCTTGATAAGAGGGGTAAAGACACCACCAGCCGTTTCAATACCCATAGAGAGAGGGGCAACGTCGAGAAGAAGCAGGTCCTGCGTCTTCTCGGACGTGTCACCCGACAGAATAGCAGCTTGGACGGCGGCACCGTAAGCCACAGCCTCGTCTGGGTTGATCGACTTGTTCGGCTCGCGGCCATTGAAGAAGTCGCGAAGCAGCTTCTGCACACGTGGAATACGGGTCGAACCACCGACCAGAACAACCTCGTGAACCGAGCCCTTGTCAATCTTCGAGTCGCGCAGGACCTTTTCAACAGGGTCAATTGTGTGCGAGAAAAGGTCACCACACAGTTCCTCGAAGCGGGCACGGGTAATAGAAGTGTAGAAGTCGATACCCTCAAACAGCGAGTCAATCTCAATCGTGGTTTGAGCAGCCGACGAGAGAGTGCGCTTAGCGCGCTCCGAGGCAGTACGCAAGCGACGCAGAGCACGGGCATTTGAGGTGAGGTCCTTCTTGTTCTTGCGCTTGAACTCCTGCACAAAGTGGTTCACAAGACGGTTGTCAAAGTCTTCACCACCAAGGTGCGTGTCACCAGCGGTGGCCTTGACCTCGAAAATGCCCTCCTCAATCGTCAGGAGGGACACATCGAAAGTACCACCACCCAAGTCGAAAATGAGGACATTCTTCTCCTTGTCGTCCTTCTTGTCAAGACCGTAGGCAATGGCAGCAGCCGTTGGCTCGTTGATGATACGCATGACATTCAGGCCAGCAATGACACCAGCGTCCTTAGTGGCCTGGCGCTGCGAGTCGTTGAAGTAGGCAGGCACAGTCACAACAGCGTCCTTAACGTCCGAGCCAAGGTATGCTTCAGCGGTCTCGCGCATCTTAAGGAGAACCATCGATGAGATCTCCTCGGGTGTGAAAACCTTCTCCTCACCCTTGTATTCAACCTTGATAGCAGGCTTGCCCGAACGGTCAACGACAGCGAATGGCCAGTGCTTCATGTCCGACTGGACCTCCGTGTCGGCAAACTTGCGACCGATCAGTCGCTTGGCGTCGAAAACAGTGTTGTGGGGGTTCATAGCCACCTGGTTCTTGGCGGCATCACCGATGAGACGCTCGGTGTCTGTAAAGGCAACGTACGAAGGTGTCGTGCGGTTACCCTGGTCGTTGGCAATGACCTCGACACGGTCGTTCTGCCACACAGCCACACAAGAATAGGTGGTACCCAAATCAATACCGACAGCTTTCGTCATTGTAGATATGGATGTTGGAGGACAAGGCGCTGCGTTTGGATTCCTATTTTATAGTCTGTGCGCGACTATGTCAGACGGGGCCAAGTCTTTTTCGAGCATCCAGTAGAATGCACAAGAAAGCTTCGCTATGATTCTGTGCGCTTCGACACTCCACAAGGACTCCTTTGGTGCGTTTGGCGCTGGTAGAAGACGCATCTATATCGTTCCAACGACTTCGGTTTTACATAATCATATCACGTGGATCACACGTGGCTATCTGGCACAGGCCAACACGCAGGCCTAAGTTGAATTATGATACACTGTTGCCAACGGCATGAGAATTGTTGCAAGTTTTCTCGCTTAGAGGCGTTAGGTCAACGATTACTGGGGTCCATTACCTTGATGATGTAGCAAAGCTGAGAGCATCAGATAACACGTTTCGCTGATGGGATATCCAAGAAGTATTGTTGTCAACTATGCGAGGGGCCGTCAAACCCTCAGAGTTTGTGTTATCGGGCAGCGGTGGTATGACGTGCTGCCAACTAGTCTCGCGATACAGCCGCTGACTCAGCTTGTGATAGGCAGATGCAATGAGCCGCTGCTCTTGTCGAAGTGCGTCACGTTCGCGCTGCGTAAGTAAGGTGAATTGGCATACCTCTGCGTCGGTCGTCGTCGGAATGTACGGGCCGCGATCGTGTATAATCTGTCAGGTTCGAGAACGTCAGTGCACTTGATCCTACGCATGTGCATGTGCATTTGAAGGGGTGCGAAATGGTACTTACGGTATTCGCCTGATCCCAGCAATGCTGGAGTCGCTCCAACACCAGGTTCTCATGCTGGAATGAGTCGGCAAGTAGGTTTGATACATTTTTAATGTCTTTGGTACTTGATTTGCCTGCATCCTTGGGCCATTTCTTCTCAAGCTTACGAAGCAAATGCTCGATCTCAGAGCGCCTGGATGTGTTGTTGTTTCTCATTGCTGTGATGTCTGCCTGTACAGCGGCTAGCGTTGTGCCTAGGTCCAAGGTCCCATACCCAACGTTTCGCCTCGATGAATGTTGTGCCGATTGCACCTGTTCAAGCAACTGAGCATCATGAGACTTTTCCACATTTCTCGTGATCGGTAAAGGATCCTGTGTATGCTCCACCTGCGAAACGCTGGAACGGAGTGCGTCAGGCAAAGTATCGCGATGATGTGTGTCATCAACCTCGAGAGAGCGTACGCGTTCTAGAAGACTCTGGAGCTGGATCTGGTCTTGATGCCGCTTGTCTTCGAGAAGAGCAAATTGTGCTTGTAACACATTCCGCTCCTTTACGAGCTCTGCGTGCTGATCCTCAAGCTGAGCATACTTGCGATCTGACTTGAGCGAGACAGCGCGCTGCTTACCAGCAAAGTCGCTGGCTGATCGATCGACTGCATCAGAGGCTTGCTCGACCAGCTCAGCGTTTTTTGTTTCGAGCTCTTTCACTTGACGTTTCAATTCCAACGTCTCCTCTGCGCGCTCGCGCAGTTTTCCAAGCGTGCGTTCCTGCTTCTTGTATGCGTCGATCATAGGTTTGTATTCATCAAGTAGGTCGCGCATTGTGTTGCGCTCCTGCTCCAGAGACCGAAAAGATGCGAGTTGAGAGGCGAGTTCTTTGTTTTCTGTCGTGGCACGCTCGAATTCAGACTCAATGTGCCCAAGTTGTTCATGGTACTGGGACACGCGTTCATTCGCGCGAGCGAGATCCCGGCGCAGTGCGTTGAGCTCTTGGCGATATTGGTTCGCATCCGAATTTTTCTCATTGTTTTCTGAGAAGTGCACGTCTTCAGGAGAGGGGAAATTAGCAAGGACGTCTTCAACAACGTTTTTCATCGTTACCTGCTCATCAAGAGACAGGTCTTGCATGGCGCGGACCTGCTCATCATTGTTGTCGCTTTTCAGCACAATTCCAAGCACGAGTCGAAGCAGTTTAAGGAGTTCTGAGGTGGCGATAGCTTGCTTCTTTTTACTTGACGATGCTGGAATATCGATGGTTGGGAGCTTGTGTAAAGGGATATGGAGCTCTTCTACATAGCTGCCGATGCGTAAGCGAAGGTTGTTTTGAAACATACTAAGCTGAAATTTTTTTGTGAAGAAGCTCAAGCGTGGGTGTGCGCGGCATGAGGAAATGAATCTCGTCCCTACAAGTTGTATCAGGCGATGTCAGCATTCAACAGCAACTGAGAATATGTTGTACGCACACGCTCTGAAGTACTTCGAAAAGTGCAGCTCCATTACCGAAAGTGCTCGCATCTTTTATTTTGAGCTCTTGGCATATGGCTTGAACCCATTTCGTCAGCGCCGCGAGGGCGTCTGTATCGCTCGGCGTAGCTGCCATGGTGCCTGACAACACAGCGACTTTCGGTGAATTGGAAGACAAAATGTGTTGGGTTGCGTGGAGGTGTGTCAAGCTGGAGTCAATTAGCTACAGAGCGATGTGACTTGCGCCAAATTTTGGCAGTGCACTTGTGTGGATGCGATGGATGGACGTTCGTGGGAGAAACAGATATTCGGCAAGATGCCTGCCGAGGCGCCGATCAATGAGCGACTATGGTCGCTCGTGTTGGAACTATCTGCACAACTCACGGCAAATAAGCAGCAGGTGGACTCATTGCGAAAGCAGATAGAGGATCTGGAAGGACAGGCAGTGCATGCGAAGAGTGGTTATGCACTGCGTCGGTTCAATGTCGACCTGTCCCAAGAGGTGTTCACATCGCAGTTGGAGCGTATGAATGCACAGCTTGTGAATGAAAATACTGCGCTAGCGTACGAGTCGAGGCAGCTGGCAAGTCTGCTACGAGAATCTGAGAGCACCCTCGAGACGATCATGAGCAAGTTCCGCGCGTTTTGCCATGCAGCTCAGCAACATGGTTTGGACCTATCGGCGTACTATGAAGCGCGCCTAGAAACTCAAGCGCATAAAATTGATGCAATGATGCTTCGTGACCAGGATTCTATGCAGACAATCTCTGATCGGCTTGGTGGACTTGTGCGAGATGCACTACAGTCGATGGATAGCGAGGGCACTTGGAACTCAGACGACCCAAAAACCGATACACTGGAAGGTGCGACAGAGCTCGAGCGACTGCGGTATGATAACGAGATTCTTCGCTCGCTGCTGGCACTCCGGGAAGACGATGACACGGATGGACGTGATTTAGATCGCGTGAATGCAGGAGATTTGTCGGTTTCGCGCTTTCCGTTGGATCATTCAGCGCAAGCAAACTTGCCAAAGCCTTCGACGGGCAGAGCAGGCGTAGCAGAAGAGGTATCGGAATCGGATAAAACCAATTCGACGATCAAATCCGGCAGCTATGAAGTCCAAGAAAATGAAGCCCACTCTTCTAATGCCGCTGATCGTGCCCCACCTGTTGCCGTCGAAAATGCGAATCCTGGCAGTGATGAGGGAACAACCAACGACCGTGGCGACATGAACCCACTTGAAAACCCCTCTATTGATGAACTTGTTCCAGGCAAAGCATTCATAGATCAAGTTGATGCAGGCATTCCTGCCACTTCTACGTGACATGTACACTACTTCCCCACATATAGATAGTCCAGAGCCCGTAGGCACCGGAGAAATTCGGCTTGTGCACTCGAAGGACTTGCGAGCTTGGCAAGCGGGAGAGATAGCGACACTGAAGATTCTGAGTGCGACTCGGGCATGCGCTCGTCCACATTCATGTCCGACTCGGACACCGCGTGGGCTTGAGTCGTTGTATGTATGACGCCGGTGGCATCAGAAACCAAATGTTCGCCAACTTCTGTGGAGCCTGGTTCAATTGCTGGCTCTGGTAGGGAGGTAATCAGAGCATCCAAATCACCCAGGAGCGAGTCTGATGCACGTTTGGCAGCCTGCTGCAATGCGACACTGAGTGCCTCGTGTGCACCGGGTAAATGAGACAAGTGTGAGGCGACTGCGAGTGTATGTTGGAATCCCCGTGACGAGATAGGCGTGTGGAGTGGTTGCACAATCGAGGCCAAACGGTCGGCTGCCATGCTTGGCACATCCATCTCTCCATACGCCTTATCGAGCACGAGATGGCCATCAGAAGCAGGATGCGCAGTGCTGAGCGGCTTTGTCACGGCGTGCAAGAGAGCGAGCAAGGCATTAAGCAGGGGCGCATGCTCGAGCATGGCCTCTTTCTCCAAGAGACCCAGAAGCACTTGGATGGGAATCCGCTTGCTTCCTTTTTTCGCACGGTCCTCACGCAAGAAGTACAGCGCAGCTTGATTGTTGACCTGTGTGAGGTACGTGAGCATTTCGAGACTTCGTGATGCAATCAAATGCGGCGCCTCGTCGCCCATCCATGTGAGTGGTAATGGCATAGGCGTGGCTGGCGTCGATGGTGGCAAGATGCCCGACGAGCTCATACCTGCATGACCACGACGTGGGGTGCTGCGTTGAGGCGTTTGTTTCGCCGCAGCAGCCTTGCTGCACATGGCTGTAAAGGCTCGATCCACGGAAGCTGCACTGTACATGCTATCCCACAAGACCATCAACAGCATGCCGAGTAATTCGTATCGCGTGCGAGCATTTTCCGAGAGATGTGCCAAAATCTTGAATAGTAGGGATGATCGTGTATTCATGGATGGTAGGAATAAAAGCCGCACAAGCGATGCAAGGCCTGTGCGGTCGAGCAGCTGAATGGCATCTCGGCCTTGAGATGCTGACTCGCGAGTCTGTGATGGTGGCGGCACCTGTTGATGATGTGACTGGGATGGCGGCTGAGAGGAGGCCTGTGACGGGGCCTGTGACTCGTCCTGTGCCAGGTCTTGTGCTTGCGTACGGTGTGGCAAGGGACCAGAGTCAGAAGGCAAGTTGTGTGCATCAGATGTCGGCGACACATGTGCCGATCCACTCCCATGTGAAGGAGAGAATGGTAACGATGACTCGTCGACGTGTTGCAACTCGGCACGGAGACTACGAGGAAGCACGTCCAAAAAGTCAGGTACAATCTGCCGCGAGGGCCGGGCCATGCGCGAACTAAGCTGCTGACTCAAAAGTGCTTCTTCACGTAGTTCGTCAGGAAGAGCCTCTAAGAATGTCGGGTCGATGCCCGTGTCAGTAAGATCGACCGTCTCGCCGTTGATCGAGACCGTGATCCGCCCATTGTGGGAGTGATTCGGTTCAGGCTCGTTTTCCATATCATGGTGCTTGCGCTTCGACTCCGAGTTTTGACGCGATACAGTAGAGTCATCGGCGGCCGTAGCTGAGGCTGAAGTAGAGGTAGAGGCGGCGGCGGTGGTAGCAGCAGCGGCCTTCTGTTGTTTTTCTTCACGTTCACGCTCACGACGTGCATGGTACGCTGGAAGAAGACGCTCAATGAGCGGCGCTCGAAAGAGAGAATTAAGATCGGCCGTTGTCGTGCCAAGGATCAGCTGGGCTTCCTCTCCACGCCGAGCGATTGTACTCAGAGGGATAAAGCGCAAAGACTCCGATGTGGCATCGTAAGCAGGAAGCGCTGACTCTGGTTCTGAGGACGAAGACGGATGAGGTGCGCGCAACATTGATGTCGGCGCATCGCTGGCATTGCCGCCGCCGCTCACCAGATTCGTGATTTGCATACGAGGCATTCCTCGACCTTGATCGAGCTCAATTCGAATGCTTGCATCAGCGCCATGGGGCACATTCTGCTGAAGGAACATTTCAAGGAACTGCATGGTGTTTTCGCCCATGAGAGCCTCCATGGATCGCTGCCAACCAGGTGTTTCTCGATCACGATCAAGCGTGTTGTCGTCCACAAGCAAGGGATGGAACATGGCATCTTGGTCTTGGAGAACCGAAGGAACAGATCGATGTGACGGAGGCGCACGCTCGCCACTAGTGCTGGAACTCGCACCGCCGTTCTGAGCAGCTGTCGAGCTAGCAGGTACGGAGAAAAACGTTGGTGGGCCTTGTCTTGCGCTGCGACGGCCATGACGTCCGTTAGCTTGTGTCCAAGACCAATTCGCACCAAAGCGATCATTTTCCATACGCGGATGCCAAGCGAGTTCCTCCGTCATGTTAAGTGGATGCAAATCATCCGTCTCGTAGATGGCCTCGTCGCCTGAATCACCTGCATGCTCGGGATCGAAAACTTCGCCGTCCGCGGGATCCTCCATGTCATCCAGCGCTTCAAGAATCTCATTCACACCGCCTCCTTCGTCATCGTCATCCATGCCCTCATCCAGCACGTAGTCAAAGTCCTGCACATCCAATTCGTCGTCATCCAGGTCTTCATCATCGATGAAGTCTTCGTCGCCGTCAATCATGTCGTCACTGAGTGTATGATCAGAATGCACGTTGCCATTAGAACCAGACGGTTCATCGTCGTCATCCATACCGACACGATCGTCATCTTGACTGTTGTCCATATCATCTTCCAACTCGTGCTCATCGACAACAACATTGTCATCTTCCTCGTCGTCATCGTCATCACTGTCATCGTCATCGTCATCTTCCTCCATCACCTCTACCACATGGGCGGAATCGCCGTCAAGTCCTTCCGCATCAGTGCTAAGCTCACTTTCGTCTTCACTGCTGTACTCGTTCATCTCCATGTCCGCATCTTCATCCTCGAGATCGTCCGTCAGCTGTTCGGAGTCGTAACCACCTTGCTCCATCTCGCCAGTGTGCATACCTAAGGATGAGTTTCGGTAAAAGTCAGGTGCCTCATCTTCGTCTTCATACGACCCATCGGGCATGTCTTCATCCACGTCATCGTCAGCATCATCTGTCGTATGAGTAGTTTCGAGGTGATCATGATGATGGTTCCCATGGTCCTCGCCATCGTCACCGCGCTCACTACGAGCGACACTGCAGGGATTATTCGACGTGCACCATGGGCAGTTCTTCTTGTCATGCGAGCCGCGTCGGTCTGAGCGGGCCATTTTGATTGACGCTTTCGTAAGATGTTCAAGTGGACGCAAGACACTATCGAGGAGGGAGGAGAGTGACGGCATGTTGACGTCGAGGTCAGCGAGCGCTTGTGTGAGTACGGCAACAAAGTTCTTTTCCAACATCGTCTTGGCCATATGCAGCACGACTTCCATGCGCTTGGGTGCCGTGGTATCGGTGTTAGGACGAGCCGTCAGTAGACGATGACATGTGTCCGAAAGAGCGTACAAACGGCCGAATTTGATTTCAAGCTGGCCATCTGTCTGCGTTGCTTCGCGCAGCGCCTTGTACAAGGCATCCAGCAACGCTTTGCGGATACTAACCAGCATGTCTGGCACACTCGTCGCGTCCGGCAACGGCAGTGGGTCCGTTGCTAATGCCACAAGCACGGATATAGCCCAGTTTGACTCGGTCATCCGCTTGCGGAGTTCTTCTGCTTCATACTGTGCAAGGAACCCAATAGGCACGAGTTCATTCATGAAGTATGCCAGAACAGGCGTCGTACCATGCACTCTGTATTGAAGGAAGCTTTGCTTGCATCCCATGTAGGATGAGAGCAGTTCGACGAGACACTGCAAAAGCGCAAACACGTACGTGTCGCGAGCATCTGACACGCTTATGAGACTGTCAGCATCTGCTTCAGGCGCATTCGTTGTGCCCTCGCGAACTGACACAAGATCATTCATCAGCATGTGCACTACAGCATCGTACATGGCTTGTGCCGATGCAGGCTCGTCAGGCACCTGGGCTCCCTGGCGTGGACGCAAATTCGTGGGACTTTTCATTGAATGGAATTCAATCAACTCAAGCTGCGATGCAGCGGCATCCAAAAACGTTGGAGGCGATCGGATAACCGAGTGACCCATTGCTTTGAGCAAGCTGCTGACTTCTGTCGGTCGCGGTCTTGAGCTCTGGTTCATCCACACATGGAGCTCATTTGTGAGAAGAGGGAGAAGAGAGCCGCCTGACTCAACCATGTGACGGAGCACGATGATGACAAGGCGCTGATACGACGCACGCTGGAATCGCCGGCGTGTGAGCAGTGGACGAAGCACTAGCGGCAACGCCCGCTGCTCTACCATAGAAGCGGCTGTACGAGGATCGCGCGTTAGAAGCACAAGCATTCGTGCTACACCCAGCAGTGACCCATCTGACAACTGCGACGAATGTTCCAAAATACGCAGCATGAGCGTGAGCAGCATGGGACGCATTTCATCAAGGAATGCAGTGCGCTCAGTCGCATCCCCAGGTACGGCAGCGTATCCTTCAGACCACTCACTTGCGCTAAGAATGCCGCAAAGAGACAAGAGAGCCGAAGAAAGCCACACCGTCTCGGTCTCATCTTTGTGCGGGGGAGCTTGCTCCATAGCCGTCACTAGGTTGCGGGCGATGTGCGGAAGCGTAGGCCATGGCAGTTTTGGTTGGATCCGATCTGATGTGAGCAAGAGAGCCAGCAGGTGAAGTCGGACGGTCATGACAGGGTTCGTCATATCAAATGATAAGCGTTGTACAACCATGTTCCACAACCGGTCGACCTGCTCTTGCTCGCGAGAAAAGAACACAAAGACATGTCTTGCGTCAAACACAAGAGGCTCGTGTGTGTCAGCCAACTCAAGCAGTCGCAGGAAGAAGTTGGGCCGCATCCTTTCTCGACCTTGATCGAGCGCCACCCTGTTAGGCGACGGTGTTGAAGCTGTAGGTTGTTGAGTGGATCCTGCCGTAGTAAGCTGGTCTGTGTCAACTGACGGTGTATCGTTACGCCGGGCTGGCGCATCAACTGACACATGCGGAGCGTCTGAGTCATGATGCCCATCACTAAGGCGTTGCTCGCCATCTTCTGTGTGTTCTAGGGCATGTCCATCTGGCTGCTGCTGCCCGCCATCCATCGACGACACCTGTGCGCGGAGCGCGCCGGCAAGAGCATTGGCAATTTGATCAGGCTCAGGGAATGGCAACTGCTCCGGCACGTCATCGGGTTCGTCCTCTAGTTCTGGGTGCTGTAGAATATACTCGGTAGCGGCACTGATATTATTGTGACATCGCTCAAGCGCGCGCCGAGCTGAACCACGAGGAAAGCCCATTTCTACAAGCTGAGCAAGACGCCCTTCGTCGACCGATGACACCGCTGCAGCCGATGGGCGGCGCACTGGCAAAGACGCTGATGACAAAGTGGCTGCGAGTGCGGAGGGCAAGTTTGAAGGCAGGCCCGATGCTCCTGCCACGATTGATGGCGGATTGGGCCGTGGTGGCGGCGGATCCTCTCGATCTGCATACAGTACCATACCGAGAGACTGAGCGACTTCACGTACAGGGGTCAGTGGAAGCTTTGGCAACCATGGGGCGTCCCAGAGCTGTGCTAGAATGTCAAGTGCATGTCGGCGGAGCTGCACGAGGAGTGCGTGGGCGCTGAAAGATGGGTCTCTCGACAGCTGAGCGGTTTGTGACGCATCAAGCAGTGTGCGAGCTGGGACAAATCGCAGAACCAGGTCTAGGTACGAACGGAGAGCTCCTGCAGCATGTGATATGACACTGGTTTCGTCGTTGTCGAGTTCACCCTGGACAAAGTGTGTGCTGATTCGCCGCACTTGGTCCACGAGCGCCGCATCGCCACCCTGCTCACACCATGCACGTAAGATGAGCGTGTGCGCCTGCTCTCCATGCGTCGTACGCTTGTCGTAGAAAAGGTGACGAAGGACAAAATGCAGGTATGTGTGTTCTGCAAGGGCGTCTGACTCTGGCACATCTGACCGCAGTGAGGACCAGGTTCGCAGAACGGCGCCCATATCGTTCGACACATTCTTCGCCGCTTCAGCGAACTCGGGATCAGCATAGCGCCGCGGCATAAACAGGCGCGTGATCACACTGAGCATTGAGAGAATAGAGGCTGGGATACGCACGCTCATGTACTGCAGGGCTTTCATTGCAGGCGAGCAGTCTGCGTCCTGGAGAGAGGCCTTCACGTGCAAATGGTCCCATGCTGCGTGACGGAAGAGCTCAGTGAGCTGTGTAATCGTCGCGACATCGCCGCCTTCTCGCAACACACGCAAGAAGGCAAGCGGAATCTTTGTGCCGGACTGGGTGAATGCAAACGACTGCCCAAACGTCTGGCACACATCTGATAAGAGCTGAATGCGTGTATGAAGCCGCACGAGTGCACGAAATTGCACGGGTGTGATGGGTTGTGAATCTGTGGGCAGCTGTGCTAACTCATCCAGAGACCGCTTGACTTCACGGAGCAGGAGAGACAGCACCGTGCTTGGACTCTCCTCGGTCATGGCACGCAGAAGCATCACGCACGAGTCAGCCGGTGCAGATGCAGGAAAGTTATACGCAACGCACGGGGAGGAGAAAAATGCCAACAAGCGTGAGAGTCCATCACAGCGGAGGAAATCGCGGCAAGGGGCGACATTGCGAAACAGGCCTTCAAGGAATCGACACATGACATCAAATGCTGCAAGCGGCACATTGTCGTCGCCGGGCACAGCCTCTGGCACTGTGTGATCAGGGTCGTCGAGTACGACGTGCGATGTTCGGATTGGCCTCGCTGCCAAGTGCAACGGCTCGTCAACCACATACAAGCAGCGAGCTTCGGGGTTCGCTGGCGGCGAATATGCGTGAGCTTGAGCGACTATGTTGTCAACGACGGCAATCAACTCTGAAAGGACGCCCTCTTTCAAACTCGGATGGTGCCGCACAAGCTCGTCAATGGACGAGCCGAACACATTGGCGTTATCACGGTCAAGAAGCACACGGTGATAGCGCGGGTCGTCAAGCACATGAACAATGCGTGGAACAATGCGGCTTTCCATCAACAGACGCAGGCCCGCTTCGTTGAGGCCCAGTGCACTGATAGCAGGCGTAAGGGCCGTTAGAAGCTCAAAGCTCGGTTCCATGTCGTCTTGCAAAGCACGAACAAAGGCCTCAGGAAGCTTGTTCTCCTGAATTGTCGCGAGCTGGGTCGGCTCATTGTGGACAAATGTGGCCATGATCGAGATGGCTTGCGCCAGTACATGCACACCGAATCTTTGTTTATGCACCATGATGAAGCGCAACGCAGGTACAAGCGGTGTGTCGATCAGATTCCGCAGCGCATCGGCCGTGCCAGACGTTGTCATCATGTGATGAAACAGGCGCAAAATTTGGCGCAGTACGTGAACACGTCCGTACGGGAGCGGCTCAGGCCCCTGCTCAAGCGACATGTCCGACTCGACGCGCCGTACCAGCACATCAATGCCATGTGAGGCCGTGAATTGTTGGAACGTGGATGGGTATGCATAAAGTATGCTATCGAGCAGACCAACGGCGCGTGTGGAAGTGCGCTGGACAAGATAGTTTGTTGGCGCTTCGATACACGCTAACTCTAACATTTGAGGCACAAGTCCCGCGCCCGTTGCCATGCTTGTACCAGAGGCGACTGTCGCGAGATTTGCGATGAGTGTCATGAGAGCATCGACAAACACGTCGAATGAAGGCGGAGATGACTCAGCCTTCGCCAACTCGCGAAGACGCTGGATTGTGCAATGCAGCAGCTGACGCAGAATTCCGTGACTGATTGAAGCATTGACAGCCGTCAGCACGTCGCCCAGTCGATTGCGGAAGTGACGGAATGAATCAAGTGCATACAGAGCAGCACCGCGCAGCTTGTCATCGACGGTGTGAGGAGGCTCAAGGAGAGCAGCTGTACGAAGCACGATCCCGGGCTCTACCATGAACAAATGCGTGTTGGTGAATGATTCGGGCGCAGCATGTACGAAACATGCGATGGCGAGTAAGCGACAAACAAGCGCCTGTCGTCGCTGGCTCGTGTCGTGGCAGGCAAGAGCGATGCGGACCTTGTGGAAGAGCTCGAATTGGTCGTCGTCGGACAAGTCGTCCCACGCATCGCACGTCTGGACAAGATCGCCGGGGGTGCGTGAGGTTGAATCAAGTCCGGAGATGACAGCACGACGTATACCTTCATCTGGCGATGCTGTGGTAGGGGCAGAGACAGGGGCGGACGTGGACGAAGATGCCGGCAGCTTTGCGGGCGTCGACGGTTGCGACGATGAAGACGTTGGGATGTTCGATGAAGTCGTCGCTTGGGTAGTAGAGGAAGCACTTGATCTTCCTGCACGTCGGTAGCCCTGAACATGCACGGATGAGAGCGTCGCGGGTATGGGCGGATCAATGCGCGCCACATCTGAGAATTCCATGCCGGCGTCGCGCGGCGGCCATGCAGCCGCTAGGATACGCAAGCGCTGCTGGTTGAGTGGCAACTCATGTCGACCCGTGCTGCTGTGTTGTTGCGCTGGGCGAAGCACAAGGTACAGAAGCTGTTCGAGCACGTCGGCGTCGTCGGTGCCGAGCAGGATATTGAGGTGCTCATATGAAGCGTACAGCTTACGATTCATGCAGTTTTCGAGAAGAAGTCGAGTGAACCCCAACATGGCCACGAGAAGGTCGCGATCATGTGGCGCAAACGGGGCGGTCTGCACAGGAAGCAAAGGCGTGTTGTGGCAGATGCGCTCGAGGATGTCGTCGAAGCGGTTAAGCACAGCGATCCACGCATACAGATCGCCGCGCGGCCATGTCCATTGGTGTATGCTATGAAGACATGAAGCGAGAGATGATTCAGGCTCCTCGACAATCCGGGCACTCAGCGCTGCCAGGTCCGCCGGCGTCTCTGGCTTGCGCTTTGGGGTTTTGGTAATTTTCATGGCACGTACAACGCGTTTCCGCGCGTAAGTTCAGACGGCAGAGACAGACTATGCGTGGTGGGCGTATACAGAAGCACACAAATACCTCCTTTGCAATACACACACACACAATCTCTTTTGCTCACAGCCAGTCGCGTCTGGAGTCTGCGTCTGTGTGGCAAGAGATACGCAATCTGACGCAGCACGAAAGCGCTTACGCCACCCACACGTCTCACTTCGTCCATACACACCGCCTCGATCAAAGTCACGTCACGTGTACGTAGCCGCGTTATCGTCTGCAAAGGCGGCCACGATGCCTTGTCACCACACACCTCCACACCTCCATACCACCACACCCCGGTGTGTGCGCCCGCCTGTTGGCCCAACGAAGCGCACGGCTGTGTCTCCGTTTAGCTGCGCACTGGGAGCGTGTAGGTCATGCTCATTGATGTGCTTGCTCCGTATGTGAAGGGCGGAGCGACAGCAGGTCGTACGTCAAATGCATCCATGTCAGATGCGACTAATCGTGTCGTGCATGCACTAGAGGCATTTGAGGGCCCAGACAGGCCGGACGCATTCATGTATAATGAAGCAAGCGTAGCTGAAGTAGTTCATGCTGTGATTTGTGGTAAGCCAACACTTCCGGACAGGTCTGTCCCATCTGTGTATGCGGAAATGCGTGTGCTTGCAGGAGTTCGGGGCTTGCCTGAACGTGTGTTGAGCGATGCTCACAAGCATGTGCAAGAAGCGTTGGTGGTCGCCATCGATCCCCTTCACGCCGAGGCCCAAGATCCTGGTGAATGGTTGTGCCGCATGGTCAAGCTATGGAATAAACTGATGCAGCGTCTATGTATGGTGCAGGATATGCTACGCCCGGTCGTAGTGTGCGCGAACGAGACGGATTTTGATGCCGCATGCATGAATATGCTCACACGCACATGTCGTGCAACACAGAGTATCACGGTGTGGGAACAAGGCTTGTATCAGGTCGCAGAGGCTGCACGTTTGGGTGTTTCTGCATCCCAGGTTGACCTTAGGAGTCTTTCAGCACCAAAGTACCTCGAGCGTGCTCTCGAGATCGTACGTCGCGTCGGCACCAAGGTCGAACCTGTCGTCGACGAGGCACATTCTTTTTATCGTTCTTATGCTCTTCAGCTATATAGTGGGCGCGCGAACCCCCCTGAAATTGCGCATTCAATGCCGGTGATCCATAACTGGATTATGCGTGAGCAAGCCTGGGCCAGCTGGCTCGGTCCAGATGCGAGTGTGGTGGATGTTGTTCAGGACGTAATCGTACGTCCGCATCAGGACATTCTTTCATCTGCGTGGCCATATCTCATGGAAACCTCCGAGGGGACTGTCGGCCATGCGGGCCCTATACCCAATTCCGACTCAGCCTCCGCCGCTGCTGAGTTACGTGCATGCTACGCGGTCTTTGATGCCGCCTGCATTCTCCCACGCTTGTACGAAGCTATGCGGGAGTACATTCAGGCGCGCGTGTGTGCGCTTTTACAGAAGACGTCGGATGATGTCCTGATTGAACATCTCATTACAAGTCAAAGAACATGGCACAGGCTTTGGTGGTCCTGCCTCCAGGCCAACACATCCATGCGGCATGCGATCCAAGATGGTTTTGAAGCTGGCCTGCGCGGGCAGAGTGCGCACATAGCAGAACTCCTTGCTAACTACATTGATGCAGAGCTCCAGAAAGGCCGCGGTCTTGTCGATTCAAGTATGCCAGAGGCGTGCATGGACGATGTGCTCTTTCTGTTTCGGTGCCTGCATCACAAGGACCTATTCGAAGAGTATTATCAACGGGCGTTCGCCCGGCGTCTGCTTCTACGGTGCAGTGCATCAGACGATGCTGAGCGTGCCGTGATCCTGCGCCTCAAGCACGAGTGTGGGCCTGACTACACGCGGAAACTCGAGACGATGCTGAAAGACATGCATCTCTCCGACAATCTGCGCAGTGCCTTTGCTGAAGCAGGGGGTGCTAGCACACCGTTTGAATTCGAGGTAGATGTACTGACACAAGCACATTGGCCGCCATTCCATGATGCCCCACTCATTCTATCTTCGTCCATGCAATCAGCATTATTGCGCTACGAGACATTTTACCACACGTGCCATTCTGGTCGCTCACTGCATTGGTGCCATGCGCTAGGCTCCTTGCTTGTGCGCGCAGACCTGGGCGAAGCGGGGGTCAAGGACCTCGTCGTGAGCACGCTGCAAGCAGCAGTGTTGCTTGTTTTTAATGCGAGAGAAGTGCAAACGTTTTCTGAACTTGAACAAGCAACACACATGCCTCTGCATGAACTCCAACGCACGCTCCAGTCACTCGCGTGCGGTCCAGCGCGCACGCGAATCCTGCGCAAGATTCCTCCTGGTGGTGAGGTTCGTGAAAGCGACTCGTTCATGGTCAACGAGCAACTATCTAACGCTCGCCGACGAATCAAGCTGAACCAGCTCCAGCAACGGGATTCTCCTGAAGAACGCCGCACAAGCACGGAACATGTACTCATGGACCGCGATGTGCTCTTACAAGCATCTGCGATGCGTGTGCTGAAAGCACACAAACTCATCTCTCACGCTGATCTGACCACCGCCGTCATCGAGCAGGTCAAGAGCCGCTTCCCCGTCGAGACGGCTGAGCTGAAGCGTGCATTTGAGCGGCTAATCGAAAAAGACTGTATGGAGCGTGTGGACGGCGACAGGCAAGTATATCGGTATGTGGCGTGATGTGAAAAGCCATTGTGTCTGGTGGTTGCTTCCCGCTTCTCTGCTTCCACTTGCTCATATTTTCTTTTTCACCAGGCCTTGGAGCATGTCAAACGAATTTCCATCGGGTTGGACATCCACAACGCCCGGCACAGGTGTTGCGCACCATGCACATGCGTCACGCGCACGTATTGACGCTTGCCTTGGAACTGTGCGCAAAAGACCATAATCACTAGTGATCCCCACGATACGGCGTGGCTCATTTGGCATATCGGCCAAGCACACATCCTGGTCCGAGTGCAGCCATGCTTGCTCATAAGCTTCGGCGAATGGCGCGAATGTGTAGCCAACATCAGCAAACACACGTACCAGCGACTCGAGTGCAGCCATGATCGCACCAGCGCATGCCTCTTGCGTTACTGGTGTATCGTCGTGGGCTAATGCACGTACACTGGTCGTTGGCTCGTCGTTCAGGCAGTTGATGCCGCAACCAACGATGGCATGAAATGTCTCTGGTGTGCACACAGCCGTCACGAGGATCCCACCAATTTTGACAAAGTGCTTGCGCATGCCGTGCTCCGTTACGCAAATGCTCCCAAGTCGTTCCTCCGGCACCTGCGCATACAGGTCATTGGGCCATTTGATCCGGACTCGACCGCGTACGCTCGGGTACAAGATGCTCACACCATATACGACGGCCAAGGCTGCCAGATATTGCAAAAGAACCGACTTGCTTCCAATGTGTAGCGGAAGGGACACGAGGGTCGAGAATTGCAAGCAGCCACGTGGCGAAATCCACGCATTCTGGCCTCGACCACGACCATGTACCTGCTGGGTTGCAAAAAATGTCATCCCGGGCAGACATGCATCCAGAAGGCATCGATTCGAGTCCAACGCCGTCTGCGTGCTTTTAATTACACGCGCATATGCAATGATATGGCCCACAGCCGTATGAAATGAGCGCGGCCTCGGCCATGGCATTGACGCACTCACTGCGCGCGCTTCCGACAGAGCGTTAAAGTAGCGCGCCAGGTCAAAGTCACGCGTCGATTCACTTGCTTCAGCAAAATGCTTTTCAGGGATCAGTACGATCGATGTCACTTTCTCATCATCCGAATCATTGCCCACACATTCTGCCACGTCTTTGGCGGCATAGGCAGGTTGCCAATCATATAGGACCCACGTGTCTGATGAATCAGGTATGTAAGTACCAGATGTCTCTGTCACGTTCGTTGGTGCTGCAGCGGCTGCATGCGAGCGCAGCTTTTCCGCCCAGGTGTCTAGCAGTGATACGCTTTGTGAGGCAACAAGTATAGGCGTGCGCGATGGCAGCGCCGGGAAAGACGTGTTGTGCGTTAAGATTTGTGCAGCTTCCAACATGCGTTGGATTGACGCTTGGGCTGGCTCAGACGCGCAGTGCCATAAGATTCGACCGCGTCCAAGCATGTGCATGTGTGCAACGCTTTGGCCGTCTTTGTTTTGTTCAAGGGTTGCGACGCTGTCGCCGCTACTACTGCTGCTGTTGTCAATACATACGGCACTAGCACCAAAGGCCAAAATCGTGCCGCCTTGCATCACATAGGCCTGGACTTGTTGCTTTGCCGTTCGCATTCCTGTCGGTGTCGACCAAGCAGAACTGGTATGCATACGACTGTCAGGCACGACCACCAAGCGTGTTGACGCCTCCCACGGAGCCGTGGCTAGCACCTCACTCTTAACACCTTGTACGTCATACCTATTCCTACAAAGCAACTGAAGTGTGCGCAGCACGTATGAATATGACGTTGAAGAAACTTCCTCATCTCCATACACTAGAACTTTGGCCATCCCGTTCGAATGTCTTGGCTTTGAGGTCAACTCAGGACCGATACGGCGGCCAAGTCTAGCCTCAGATGGCACACGGACGACCTCGCCGTTGTAGCTTCTGCCACACGTCTCCACCCATCAAATCCAGATCCTAGTTAAAGTAGCTGACTAAGCACCTCAACTAAGTGCCGTATTCAAGTCACATAGACCATTCACTACATAGGTCGGCACCGCTGCTGCATCCGATGCATGGACGTGCTCAAGTGTGCTGATACCCGTAAGCACAAGAAGCGTATCGATGCCACCACGCTGACCGAAAGCAATGTCCGTATCGAGCCGGTCGCCAACCATTAGAGTACGTGACTTGTCAAATGCGAAACGAACAAAGATGGTGTCGATCATAGGCTGATGCGGCTTCCCAACGACAATAGGGTCACGACCGGACGACACCTGGATGCCTTTCCAAACTGCGCCTGCACCTGGGAATAAGCCCTCGGACGAAGGAAACGTCACGTCTTCATTAGTACAAACAAAGTGACATCCACCATTTTGCTCGCCCGCACGAACTTCTCCTTCCGCACCCGGTCGTGTAATGTACCTGAATGCTTTTGCAAGTTTGCGGTAGCTGAACTTGGTATCGATGCCGCATACGACTGCGGCAACTGACGGATCCAGCGCATCTTTTGAGGCTAGTGGTGAAAAGTCCAGCCCATCCAGGCCTTGGCAATCTTGTTCGTCTGTGCCACCAATGTGCTGAATTCCATTCGCATCTAGTTCATCTTCCAAACCGTTCATACCCACCACATACGCCTTGCGATCTGTCGGGAACCTGAGCACATCCTTCAAATATACAGCAGTTGCATACGCTGACGAGAAGACTTCGTCTTCACGCGCATCGATGCCCATCGCATTGATGCGCTCAAGTAATGTACGTCGGCTCTTTGATGCATTGTTCGAAACGAACAAGATTCGCTTTCCACGCTCCCGCAATTTGCGGAAAAACGACACCACCCCCGGCAGGACGGTGGGACCAGACCACAACACACCATCACAATCAAACAAGAAATTGTCATACTGTTCAATCAGATGTGCACGCGTCTCTTTTGTATCAAGAAATTCATATGCGCCACGCGGCACCATCGTCGCGCTTGTCGATTCGGACATGGACCGCAAACTTGATTCAAGCCGTCGTGTCGTGTACTGTAGAAGGGAAGTCTTATCTCCACACGAACACATCCCGCTCTTCTCGACCGTTATTTTCCCAAGTTCCTACGCCCCACACCTCGTTGGCTCTGCGGTATATCAAAACAAGTCTCAATTCAGAGAGAGATGTGGGCTAATGCTTCCTATCTATAAATGCGTATCGTCTATTTCTGTACTATCCATAGCTATAATACTATCATCCGGACGTGTTGCAACGAATGTGTCAGGGCGTGACTGAGGACTCCATCCACGCTCACCAGAGCGATGATCACCTCCATCACGCATACGCTGAAGCGCTTGTGAGCTTTCTTCTTCAAGGTCAAGATCGAGGTTGTAATCATGCGCATCATTAAGGTCAATGGCCATAATACGAGTAGAGACGTTGTAGCCACTGCGCCGAATCACACTAATCAAGCGCATGCATTGCATGACATTTCGTACGATCAAAAGAACGCTGTCTAGTAATTCCTCGCTCATACCCGGTCGCTGAGATAACGGTGAGCATCCATGTCCGAGAAAGAGAACCACTAGCGTGACTAGACACAAGGCCACAAGGCACAAGTCGATGATGTTGAAAGTCGACTTCCAAAAATTCTTGCCATAAGCGACGAGTCGAACTGACACTTCAGCAACCAAGACCACATTGACAAGTAACTCGAGTATATAAAAGGCAGGGCCCGGACATGTCCATACAAGCGAGAAAATCACGGTTACCAGCGATAAAATAGCCATCGTGGCATACAAGTACAAGTACGTAGTTGAATGCACGAAGCGATTTGCGAATCCTTTAAGAACTTCTTCGCGCGACAGGTTGTAACGAGGATCATTTTGACCATGACTTGGTTCAAATGCTGGTGCGAGCACATCTATACCGTAAGGCTCGTCTGGCCCGGGTGCTAGCTCGTACGATCCGCGTGTGTCTCGCGAGAAAAATGAAGTCCCTTGCTGTCCGAGAAATGATCGACTCATGGACGACATGCCAGGGTACAACAGTTTTGATTCGTAAGCACTCGTCCGTCCACTAGCTTGAGCTACCGATGCATGAGACTGCCGATCGTAACCTTGCAGTGCTCGGTGGGCACGCGCACCGCGTTGCCGATGTGGGATAATGGTGGTGGCAGTGTGCTAGTAACTGTATGGCACATGACACGCACGCTTCGTTCGTCTGCTATCATTCCGCATGATTTCCTTGGCGCCCAGCCAAGAAAAAACAAAATAGAATAAAAATTACATAGACATCTCTGCCGTCCTTATACGCTCACTCTTCTCATACTCCCGCCTCTATGCGACAACACGAACACACGCGCACTATACAATCGGCCCATCACTACTGCGGGCATACCTTGATATTCATAACCTTCTAGAGCCTATAGGAACAAGAAATATGCTTCGGGCATGATGTGCACACCTCTGCAGCTTAGACATGCTTCATCCCGCGGTTACTTGGCTCGTCGGCGCCAGGTCAGTCTGGTTGGACCGGACTGGCGATGACACCGAAGAGTGCCACCGTGGCCAACAGCCCATGAATTCCCTTGATCACGTGGTGATGCCAGTGGAATAGGCACTCGCGCGATATATCATTGGCTCTTCGCATACTCACTCTGTGTCCGTCTAGCCTACAAGGCCTATTCACTTTCTCTAGGGGCACTGCACCGATCAGTCGCGTAAAGAAAGTAATAGCCCGTCCCTTCTGACGACCGGGCTTCAAACGTGTAAGTCGTTCCCCGAAGAACTACCGACACGTATTAGGCAAATAGATCGTCGTTGCCCACGATGGATTTGCGGGTTGGAGGAAAGTACGTACATGATCCAGCATCCAATCTTTCGTAGCGGCGCGTGTAGGAGGTTTCAGTGCTAACATTTGGCTCAGGGTATGTTAACGAGCGCGGAGGCGTACGCGAAAGACAACTATGGTGTTGTCTTCGCTGATTTCAACGTCGTCTTCACTAGTGACGTCGATGTTGACCCGAAGCGACAGTAGACACTAACATGTACACCAGTATCGCATCGGCAAGAAAATTGGCTCCGGCTCATTTGGTGATATTTACCTGGGTGTGAACATCATCAGCGGTGAAGAAGTGGCTATCAAACTTGAGTCTGTCAAAGCAAAACATCCTCAGCTGGAATATGAGGCCAAAGTTTACAAAACACTCGCCGGTGGTGTCGGCGTGCCCTTTGTGAGGTGGTTCGGACAGGAATGTGACTACAATGCGATGGTCATTGATTTACTAGGACCTTCGCTCGAAGACCTGTTCAACTTTTGTAACCGACGTTTTTCCCTCAAAACAGTCTTGCTTTTGGCAGACCAGATGATCTCACGCGTAGAATACATTCACTCACGCAACTTTATTCACCGCGATATTAAGCCTGACAATTTCCTGATGGGCATTGGTAAGCGTGGGAATCAAGTAAATGTGATTGACTTTGGTCTTGCGAAGAAGTACCGCGATCCTAAGACTCACCTTCACATTCCTTATCGAGAAAACAAAAACCTTACTGGTACTGCACGTTATACATCGATCAACACCCACCTTGGTGTCGAGCAATCGCGTCGCGATGATCTTGAGTCTTTGGGATATGTGCTGATGTATTTCCTGCGTGGCTCTCTTCCTTGGCAGGGCCTAAAGGCAGCCACCAAGAAACAAAAGTACGAGCGTATTATGGAGAAAAAGATGATGACTCCTACTGAATCTCTATGCCGCGGCTTCCCGACGGAGATGGCTATATACCTCAACTGTTGTCGTTCGCTCCGTTTCGACGACCGGCCGGATTACAGCTACCTTCGGAAACTTTTCCGTGATTTGTTTGTGCGTGAAGGATACCAGTACGACTATGTATATGATTGGAGCATCCAACCTAGGGACCGTGTCGAACACCCGTCTCGTGGCTTGCCCGCTGCGGGCCAGACCGGGGCCCCTGAAGACGTGGCAGTACAGAAAGCCACTGTCGCGGGTCAGACACAGAGGCGGAAAGTTCTGCCCCAGGATCAGATGGGCATCGCTGATTCTCCAGTTCGGGGGCCTGTCATACAATCGGCTGCTGACTATGCACGGATGCAGCCTGCACTTGTTGGTGAGCGCGGTGGTATATCTTCTTCTGCCGCTGCTGCTGTAGACTCATCACATGTCATGCAAGGGGCAGCCCCGGGATTGACTGGTGTCAGTTCGCAGCAGGTCTACATGGGATCACACCCTGTGAATGAGGCTGACTGGCGTTGAATGAATTTTGTATCTGCATGCCAACACCCTCTATCATGTCCTCAATTCATTGAATTCCGATTGTTTTCCCGTTTCTCTATCTATACATTTTTAACAGTCTCTCTGTCTCTATGTTACTCTCTCTTTGTCACCATTGCTTCCGCTGCTTTTATGGCCTTATAATTTGATCCCGGCCTATATTGTTTAGTCGAATTTGTTGTTGGACATCAAACTGTCTACTAGTAGATAAACATGAGCAGGATGCTTCTGCAGCGGTAGAAGTTGTCCTTGCGTGTAGAGACGATGTTGTGATAGATCATCTAGCTTCCTATTGCACAGCAAGATAAGGATAACAGAACGTGCCGTTGTGTTGCTCCTAAATTGGCGCAAGATAGATAAGCCTTGGTCACCAACGCAGGGGCAGTTATGTGGGATTAGAGCCATGAAAAAAAAAAAAGAAAAAAAAACCAGTTCTTAAGCCGTGAAGCAGGATTTTGTAAGGGCGAATTCAAGAGGTATCTTGCTCATCAGAAAAAGGCTCGTCCAGGTGTTTGTTCTCGACGAAGAAAGATAAGATCATAGTACACACATAACATCCAATGATAAAAAGAAAGACGTTGTGTAACGCAGAAGTATAGGACAAGAGTGCCTCGTGGCGCAGATCGGCCGGTAGTGAGGGCAGGATCGTCGAGTCATGACGAATTTGAAGAATCAACTCATCGGAACCAGGGCCGAGAATCCGTTTGCCAAGCTCGTCGGAGAGTGTCCATTGTAAAAGAAATCCAGACAGGGAAATGCCCATAACCTGCCCGGTGGAACGAAAGAGATAGTTCATACCAGTTGCCACACCCAGAGATTCTTGACCGACCACATGGACGAGAGCCACAAGTGCACATGTGAAAAACCCAGCCTGAGAAAATGTGAGCGGCACGTTAAATACAAAAGGCAAAAGCTTAGGTGGATTGGACGAGTAAAAAGCCATCGGAAGACAGGAGAGGCACAACACAACCACGCTGACACATAAGTAGCCATAGTATCGACCGTAGTGGCGCATGTAAAAGCCTGCGGCCAAGCTGCCAACTCCAATGGCAAAGCTGGCAGGCATCATTCGAAGGCCCACGACTGAGGCTGGCATTTGAGCTACCGTTTGAAAAAAGAATGGGAAGAAGTAGTTGAAGCTGATCAACGCCATGCTGATAAAAAAATTCGCACTTGCCGTGGACCAGACAGAGCGGATCGAAAGGATAGAAAAGGACAGCAAGGGAAAACGTGGCAGCGTCCGTTCAACAGCCAGAAAGAGAACAAAAGCAATCAGAGCAATGAAAATGGCAGTCATAACATACATGTCGGACAAGGGCGCATTTTGCACACTAACCAAATCGAACGCGAGCAGAAATGATATTGGCACACACGCGAACAAAGCAAGGCCCAGGATGTCGACATCCTTGAGCCGTCTCCAAATCGAGTCACCTGGCCCAAAATGAATGCCCTCATCATGCTCAAGGAAACATGATAGAGCCAGCAGCGCTACCAGCAAGAATGGGATCTGCACATAAAAAGCACCACGCCAGCCAATCTTGTCATTCAACAAGCCACCTAAAGGGGCACCTGTTCCAACGCCTAGGCCATATACGATATTTGACAACCCTTGATACACGCCTCGAGACTTGAGTGGCACCAGACTCGACATAATGACACTGTTGAGAGTGTTCAAACCACCACCACCCAAGCCTGCCAATGTTCGTGCGATCAAGAACTGGTTCATTGAGCGCGCGAGTCCGCACAATAATGTGCCAATCAAGAACACAGAAACGGCCAATAGAAGACTGCGTTTCCGTCCGAATATGTCACTCAGACGGCCGTACAAGGGTGCAGTACAACAGACAGACAAGAGAAACGTAGATCCAATCCAAGAAGCACGCTCTGCAGCCAAGAAAGAAGAAGAGATAGTGCCTAAAAGCATGGCCACGATGGTAGTATCCAGGCTTCCGATAAACGTCACACACCACATGGCTGTGCATGGTAAGAGGACATGCACGAAGGACGTGTCTTCTTTCCTCACATTTCTGGGGGGCTGTGCCTCAGCTGCGCCATAGTTCGGTACATAATGCGCATTAGAACGAGGCAACAGTCGCGAGTTGGACGCAGAAGACGCCCTTTCTTCGGATGTCATTCTTTGCTGATCAAGTTTGCACAACAACAAATAGATGGCTGATGAAAAAGGTCAATAAAAACGAGTTCTTTACTCAAGTGTGATGTGAGTTTATTTTGCACAGAATTAAAGCAATGAGTCCATCGCCAAGACCTGTCTAGAGGAGATCAAGATGGTGATGCGCTGAGCCAAAATGCATCGCACACTGACATTCGGCTCTGACGCTCGCGAAAAAGGCGCAGCTAAGTACGCGTGCGCTTTCGCGCTTAGTGGAAAGCCCCGGAGTCACGTGCGTCTCAAAAAATCTGGCAAACTGCAGCACGATGAAACATTGACAGGCATTATCGTTCATTGTTGCTCAGATACTACGATGGCTTTAAGGAACTATGTACAGCGACGTAATCACAAAGAACGAAGTCAGCCACAGCACAGGAAGCATTTGGGCCTTTTAGAGAAACACAAAGACTATGTTGAGCGAGCGCGCGCGCATCACATCAAGCGAGACAAGCTCCAGCGGCTGAGACAGAAAGCCGCAGATCGAAACCAGGATGAATTCTACACGGGCATGATCGGGAAGAAGACGGAGCGTGGTGTGCATATTGATTCACGGGGGAACAGGCCACTTGAGAATGATGTAGTGTCGCTCTTGAAAACGCAAGACGCTGGATACCTGCGCAAGCAATTGGCGTCGGAGCGCAAGAAATACAAAGCACTCGTGGAAGAACTGGCGCCGCGTGTGCCAGGCATGCGACTTGCATTATTGCACAAGAAACCAGACTTGGCCGATGCGTTGCGACGTGCGAAGTTGCTGGGTGAAAAACATGCGTCGTCGAAAAAGCAAGACCGCGTTCAAGGGGCAGGGAAAAAGACGAAATGGGTTGACAGTACTGAAGAGTGTATGTAATAAATCATTCTCCGGTGTGGATGAAGATCTTGACTAACATGCCAGTACGTCAAGCTGAACAGACGGCGAAGAAGACGAGCGCCGCCGCTGCAACCGGTACGACGATGCTTACAAGAGCTGATAAGGTTGGTGAGGTAGGTACATTCCTATGTCTGTTTCATTCGTGATACTGACGCAATGTAGCGGCAACTGAGAATCAAAATTCGGGAACTAGATGCGCGGCAGCGACGACTGGACGCCCTCTCTGAGGCAGCCCAAAAGCTTGATGTTGTACGCACACTCATGCGCACGCGAGGGGCGCATGCTGTGCCCAAGAAGCAGCAAATGCAAGACATAAAAGACGCCATCGGTAAACGGGGAGCTCAGCTCACGGCGAAAGGCTTGGTTGTCGAAGATGATGATGACGATGAGGATACGGACATGCATGCAAGATCTAAAACCAAGTACTACAAATGGTCGAATGAGCGGAAGAAGTAAAGGTATCTTACTTCAACTCACAATCGGTGTATTTTCCTCATCAGTCCCAGTCAAGTTGGCACTCTGTCGCTCCTGAATCACCGACACTATCGCACGAGCTGTGCCAACGATGGAAAAGACAAAGAAGACACTGTAATATAGTTAGTATGGAAATAAACAAGGAAGAGCCAAGACGGAAATAAGAGCAGGACTAGGAGTGGGAGTAGGGTCTGGGCAGTGGTTGATACTTACAAGGCAGTCCAGTGGATGAAGCGCAAGTTGGATTGCTGCTGAGCAATGGCTAGCAGGCCCAGAGAAACCACGAGCGCACCGGCAATATCACGGTTGCCATAGAAGACGTAGCCAGCCGAAGAGCTCTGAAGGAAAAAAAGTACACTGAGCAGAATAGCATCCACCAAATAACTAGGCTTGTGTGAATACGCATCGCGAGGTACAAGAGCAAAGGCACCCACGAAAAACATCACAACAACAAAGCCATGCATCAACGACACCGGCAGATATACAAAGAGTGTATCAGCCAGGTTCAAAGCCTCCGATTCCATGCGTACACTTCCGTACAGCTGACTTATGCTAGCAGCAACGAGGCAGAGAACGAGAAAAGCCGTAACATAGATGAGCAAAGAATCAGAGTCGACCGTGTACAAGAGGCTGCACACAGTGTAGAGACACAAAACAAGCGGAAGGTTCCACCTTAATGACTCTTTGACAATTCTTTCTCCAGAGGGATAGAATTGATATACCCATAGGCCAACAAATAAGATGGCAATGATTAGTGGTGTGGTGTAAAACCATGGTGCAGGTTGGATATACGACTCGAGGTTGCGACTCACTGCATCGTGCTTTGATGTCACATACAAAGTAGATGATAGAAACAAAATATATGACACGATGTTAGCGAATTGCAACAGCAGTACGTTGGAGGCGATAGAAGTTTGCGGCATGGCAACGAATTGAGGGGTTATGGATGGAAGTTAGGACCCGTGATTGGTTGATGGCGGTGTCGTGGAAGAAAAAATGGGGCTGACTTCTCCACACTCTCACAATAGTACCGAACAGGTTTTGATTGCGCACGAATCGATGAACGAGTTGTCATGGACTAAATGGGGCTATCAACTGAAGATGGCAAAGATCATACTGCATCAGCCTATACAGGCACAATGTGACAACCAAGAAGACCATTGCCATCCCAGCGAGAAGAGGGAACAAGGGTAAGCTGTATCTGTACGTGCCGACCGTCCGGTTGTAGACGCCTGACATCGAGCGAGATTGGTACACCTTCATGAAGACGAGACGGTAGCTGTGACATATGTTCAGACGTAATGGGTTTTAACTCGTCCCAAGTTAGGAGGATATCACCAGCTTGAAGACCCTGCATAGTTAGTGTGGCCTGTCAGCCGAAGATACGCACAGCTTTCGATGCGGGGCTCTGAGGTCGAACGCTTCGGACAGCGAGAAGGTGGGATTGATCTCTTAGACGGGATGAAACTTGTTGCACACTCTGCTCTGACGGCGACGGAGAGGACGCATGTGCTTCATTGCACTTGAGAGCTAAGGGAAGAAGTTGTTCGATGCGCTCGTTCACAAGCTCGCGGTCATGGAGCAGCATGCGGATTTGTTGGCGTGATGCACGAATCGTGGGGATATCTAGATCTGAACGTGGAAATCCCTCTGAATCCAAGAGTTCAGTCGACATCGTGACATGGTGCGACTTAAGACTGTCTTGGTGCTTAGCCAGCTGAGATTCAATTTGCTTTCGCTGGTCCAGTAACTTGAGCACCTCGTCACGCATTTTTGCGTTCGGATGCATCAGAGTTACGCTCTCACCCACCCACACACAAACGAAAGCGCGCAGTCGATAAAAATGGAAGGCGGCGTATGTATAAGTGACTTGACCTGTCAAGACCGCCACCGCAAACAAGTCTTAAGCAACGCGGCGTTGCGGAGGCGCAGTGCCAAAATCTAGCGCCGCCAAAATTTCGTCCAGTGTGTGGACTTGTGAAAAATGACTGAAACACGCGTGTTCGTACTTAGCTGCTGTCCTTTTACGCGTGGAGACAAGAAAAATCTTGAGCCAATAAGACACAAAGAGATCCAAGAGAGTCTGTGAGCCTAGCCTATAGTGGCCTTTCGTTGTTTTCAAGGGATTCATGCCCCGGGCCCAGCGGGTTAGATAGGAGTGTAGCTCGTCTCTCTCCACGTTCGGTGAATACCCAACAAAATCAACGACGAAGGGGTTGTTAGAGCAGGGTGTGAGAACGAGCTGGCTGTGAAGAGACGCCTGCGTGAACGCACGTAGACTGCTCATCATGCATGATATGCTATCGACAATCTTTCAACCATGCGAGATTCAGGTGAACTTGATCCAAAATGTTGTGTTTCTGCGGCCACCTCTCCGGGCGACACTCGATCACGAGCACCGCACGCATGAGCTTCCTCCTCTTTCAAACGACGAGCTTGTACGAGGCATAATCCATCTGCATGCGCCATCTCCACGTCATATAGATGGCATTCGCGTGCATTTACGAGCGACGATGTCGCTCGCGCACCTTGACACAGCCTATAACCAAAGCCCGTCTTCATGGGAAAACTCAACGTTTATGGAGCGAATCCTGGAAATCGGTGTACCTGCGCGGCTGTCCAAACTAAATACCCGCCGTTCTAACTCGGCTAGCGTGTCGCGTCCACGCAGTCCGTCGATCATTCCCGGCGGTGGTGGCCGTCACAGCGAAAGTCACGATATTTTTCGTCATATGGTACGCGGTGTTTCGCGAGGAAGAGCGCCAAAATCTGGCTCACAAACACCTGCACGCTTTCTGGGACACAGTCTGTCGTCAGCTTCAGCAGGCCTCGATGCCTGTCGCTCCTCTTCGCATTCGCGCACACGCACTCCTCAGAACTATTCTGGCGCATCAACACCGCAGCAGGGAACTAGCCACAGTGTCATGACTGATGAGGATTTACAACAAATTACAGAACGCCTAGAAGCACAGGAAATCCTGGAAGACGAGCTAGAAAGACCTCGTGGACGTGCGCCGTCGCGTAAAGATTCGTATACGTATGGCGACGAGCCACGTGGTCGATCCGCGACAAAGCATGTGGACGTCATTTCTAACAATAACCACGAGGAAGGGATGGAGCTAAGCAAAGGCGTACACATGTTCGAGTTTGCGTTTATAATCCCGGCTGATGCGCCCCCCTATGACCGCAGCCCATTCGGCAAGGTGCGCTACTCGGTCAAAGTCACCGCTCTTGGCGCTGGACGTGCGCGCTCCAACGTCGAAGAGTGGCGAGATTTTTTTCCTATGGTAAATCCCGCACCTGACGGCGGCGTGACGCCGCTTACGGTGCTTTTCAACGATGTCCACCCGACTGTGGGCTTGCTTTCTGTCGCATGCACGTCAAACAACATTTCTGTCGGTGGGCTTTTCAACATCGACATCCACAGCCCGTCACCACCAAGGGACCTGATTGTATATATGGTGCGAGTACTGCTACATACGACGATTGAAGTGACGACGCGGCGCAAAGGTCGGCAAGTTACACCTGTGCAGAAGCGGCGATTGTTTGAAAAGGGCATTGTCGCGTCGCAGGAGAAGGCGACTCTTGATGAAGTCGATACATTGCCGGGCTACATTCGGTACGCGGGGCAGGATTCTGCTTGGACAGTGCAGGGCGTTGCTCGCATCCCTGATGACAATGCCATCCGGCCCAGCACCATGTCTGGTACTCGATCGCCACTACGTTTCCATCACACGCTTGTGGTGGAAGTCGTGCATAGTCGGAACCATCCATCAGTACCAGACGCTGTGACGAGCGAGGGGCGCCGAAAAATCAAGGTCTTTACCTTGCGACAAGGTGTCATCATCCCATCTTGCTGCTGTGCATTGGATGCTGTGACACTTCCCGCGTACAGTGAGAAGAATGAACCTACTTCCACTGTGCCGCAGCTCAAGCATCTGACCGGCACAACCTGGGAACAGATCGTGATGGCGAATCAAGACCGTGGCGAGTCGCACAATATGTGTGTGTGTGGCATGAGTCTGGCCGACTTATCGGCCGCTGAGCAGGCCATGCTGCCACCCCCAAACCCCAGTGATCTCATGATCGGAGAAGCAACACATGGTCGGAAACCTGGTGAATTAGATGGGTCTGATCCTGATGTTGTAAATGAGCCGCATTCGTACTATGAGCGTACGCTGCTACCGTCGTCCTCGTCCACACTATTACCGGGACCATCCTCTACCGCATCTTCGTCGTCTTCTCTAGTATCAACACGAGGCCGGCGCTCTATCGGCGGTCCTACACCGACATATGGGCAGGAACTTCCTCCCGCTTATTGTCAGTAGCATGAATTTCAAGAATTCATGAGTTGGATCAATTGCTGTCATGCATGCGTGGCTGCTTGCTCGTTCACAAGCTTTCGGCTCTTGTCCTTACCCAACGTGCCTCATCATCGTTTCCTCGGACCTCACCCGCCTTTGAGGGCCCTCGCTAGATATTGGCCATCGCTGCGGCCTCAATTCCATACATACGCCTATGTCATGATCTACGCAAGATCTACGACACAACGAATGCAGCCACCTTCGTGCATGTGGTTCAAGCCTTCATTGATGTTGCTCAAAGTCTCGCGGTGCGTGACGTACTCATCGACCATGAAATCGCCATGCATGTATCGGTCAACAAGGCCAGGCAGCTGTGTGCGGCCTTTCACACCACCGAAAGCTGAACCTTGCCACTTGCGACCTGTGACGAGCTGGAATGGGCGAGTAGAGATTTCCTCGCCTGCCTTTGCAACGCCGATGACCGTCGAGATACCCCAGCCTTTGTGACAAGCCTCCAAAGCCGTACGCATAACATGCACGTTTCCTGTACAGTCAAACGTGTAGTCCAAGCCGCCATCCGTGATGTTCACGAGATGCTGAACCAAAGCGTCGCCACCACCTTCGACCGGTGGCACATCCTTCGGGTTGACGAATTCGGTAGCGCCAAACTTTTTCGCCCATGAAGCTTTGCCTGGATTTGTGTCGATCGCAATGATCCGCTTCGCACCACGCTCTTTGGCGCCATAAATCACTGCAAGGCCCACACAACCGACACCCCACACGGCGACCGAGGACTGCGGCTCGACCTTCGCTGTGTACACAGCTGCGCCATAGCCCGTTGTAACGCCACAGCCCAGCAAGCACGTACGGTCCATGGGTGCCTTAGGATCCACGGCCACAAGCGAGTACTGTGACACCACTGTGTACTGACTAAAGGTTGACGTGCCCATAAAATGGAAGAGCTCCTCGCCGGTGCGTGCAGACGTGAAGCGCTTTGTACCATCAGGCATCACGCCACGGCCTTGCGTCGCACGTACAGCTTGACACAAGTTGGTCTTGCCCGACGTGCAGAACTTGCACTTACGGCACTCGGCCGTGTATAGAAGAATGACGTTGTCGCCTGGCTTCACATCTGTGACACCAGCTCCTGTCGACTCAACAATGCCGGCACCCTCGTGTCCGAGGATCGCAGGAAATGCTCCCTCTGGATCACCTCCGGACAACGTGTACACATCCGTGTGGCAAAGGCCAGTGAATGTCACACGCACACGCACTTCACCTTCTCGCGGTGGTGCTACGTGTACATCTTCTACACTTAGTGGCTTGTTAGCTTCCCATGCAATAGCTGCTTTGCATGTAATAGTTTGGCCTTCAGTACTCGACATTGTGGTGGTGGGGATAAAAAGATGGTTATCTAGCGTTTAACTTGGCGGGAGGGACAGGCTGTCGTGTGAACGCTTGCGTGACCCAAGCTCTACGATTGGGAAATAGGGCTCGACAGTGTCGTCAGCGATTCGGTCAGGGAAAATCAGCCACGTGTTGACAGGTGTCAGCACGGCGCCCCCGCTCGATACTGTGCTATTTTTGCATTCAATCGAACATAATGTAATGTCCAACAATTCTCGCTGGACGGAAAGGAGTGGAGAAACGCCCACTTTTCTCCCGTAGACCCGTCAAAAGCCGCTGGCGCCTCATGTTGAGCCCGGGTCTTGAAACCCGTGGCCGCCCATCACGTGCGTGGTCGGTTGGCGCAATATATGCTCAAGTGGACAGGGTCCCCCTCTTAGGTGGGGCTGGGAGCCCAACATAATGTCCGTGCCCAGAACTCGTTGGCATTCGTATTATAGTTGGCCACTGTTTGCATAGGCTTGGGTGATTTATTGGCCACATCCCCTGTAAGATTGACACCAAACGTTCTTCACACATGTACTTTGTTGGCATAGACGTAGGAACAGGGTCTGTACGTGCGGCCCTCGTTTCAGAAGGCGGCGATATCGTCGCGCAAGAGACACAACCCATAAGAACATGGACTTATGAAGGGGACAGTCGGCTTTTCGAGCAGTCTTCCGCGCAAATCTGGAACGCATTAGCTCAGTGCGTTAGAAAAATTGTCCAAAATGCGGGCGTACATGCTGAAGAGGTCTATGGCCTTGGTTTTGATGCGACTTGTAGTCTTGTGGTGGTGGACAAGGCGAACGCAGCACCAATGAGTATCACGCCACCTAGCATTACGAAAATGATACCTGATGAAGCTGATCGGAATGTCATTCTGTGGGCAGATCACCGTGCAGAAGAAGAAGCGCGCTTAATCAATTCGCAGCACCACAAAGTCCTCGATTATGTCGGCGGAACTATGTCCCTCGAGATGGAGATGCCAAAGATCCTCTGGCTTCGTCGCCATTGGCCTGCAGCGAAATTTGATAGCGCTCAATTCTTTGACTTGCCCGACTATCTTACATTCCGTGCAACTGGGTCCCGTGCACGATCGAATTGCAGTCTCGTGTGTAAGTGTGGTTACATTCCTCCTGGTACTGCCGGCAGCGAAATCGGCTGGCAGCCAGACTTTCTTGAGCGCATTGGACTCGGGTGTCTAGGCCCACACTATGATGCATTGGGTGGCATACCTGGAAAACAAGGGCTAGTTCTAACGGCTGGCATGCCTGTAGGAGCAGGACTGTCGGAGGAGGCAGCGTCAGAACTTGGTCTCTTGCCACATACACCTGTGTCCTCGGCACTGATCGATGCATATGCAGGCTGGGTTGGCACAGCGGCTGCCAAGTCATTGGGTCAAGATGAAACCACGCATACGTCGCTACATGATGCGCAGTCGCGTCTCGTTGCTATTGCTGGTACCAGCACTTGCTACTGCATCCAGAGTGAGCAAGGTGTGCATGTGCCGGGCGTGTGGGGACCATACCATCATGCAGTTTTTCCACATTGCTGGATCAATGAAGGGGGTCAAAGCAGCACAGGTCAATTGATCGATGCGGTCTTGCAGACGCATCCTGCCTATGCCACAACCTTATCGGAAGCGCATGCGCGCCAGTGCTCTGTTTATTCATTATTGGAAGAATCACTTGAAGCTCAAATGCAAGCAAGTGAGCTACCTGTCACATCGCCATCGAGCTATGCTCTACTTGTGCGCTACATGCATATGTATCCCGACTTTTACGGCAATCGCTCCCCGCTCGCCGATACATCGCTCCGTGGCATGTTGAGTGGCCTCGATCTTGATCGTTCGCGTGCTGATCTTGCACGAAAATACCTTCTGACACTTGAGGCGATTGCACTACAGACGCGGCATATTGTAGATGAAATGAATCGCTCTGGTCACAAGGTCGAGACAATATACTTTTCGGGCGGAGGTCAGGCACGCAATCAAATCTATGCACATCTTGTTGCAGACATTTGTGGACTTCGTGTCCAAATGCCGACGGAGGCCTCTGCGAGTGTGACGGTCGGTTCTGCGATCCTTGGTCAGATGGCTGCTCTTGTCACATTGGAGCGCTCTAAGCTCTTGCGATCTGAGACGCCCATATTGTCTTCGCAAACTGACGCTGAGGCAACAGCCCAACAATATGCTGGAACACTGTGGAATTTGATGGAGGCTTCAACCAAGCCTGGTCAGTTGATTGAACCCACGAACAACCTGTCGCTTCACAAGTTGTTTGACACAAAATACCGAATTTTCCTCGAGTGCATAGATCTTCAGAGGAGATGGCGTACGGATATCGATTCTGTGCTTGAGGGCTAATCTGACAACAGTCCCGTCGATAGTGCCTCCGTGCTTCCCGTGGACTCGGTCGATGCAGGGGCAGCGCGTGAATCGCGGAGAATCCTGTAGCGCTGCCCTCGCCATGTTACTGTATGGCCCAGCATGGCCCACAACCAGATGGGAAATGCCAGGCACTCTCGCACACACCAAGCCATGAACAAGTAGCGCTGCTCAGCATCAGGCAAGGGTTCACCGTGCCTAAGTGCCACAAGCACACTCATATCGACCCAATACCACGCCGTTAGATGTAGGAGGAAGAAAAGGGCAAAAGCAATCCATGTCTGGATGCTTGAGCCAAGAATCCACCCACGCAATACATACATGCGCAAACCGTACCAAGCCAGGCCGCCCGCGACTAGGCTTTCTGTAAATGGCTCCAAATACGTGGCGAGTGGCACCATATGTCGGCGCACTCGAATCCACCGCATGCGCCGCTTCGCATACTCACCTAATGTTTGGATATCGCCGACAGCCACCTGTGCGACGTCGCCAGGCGATATCCGGTGCGCTAGCTTTAGGGGTGGTCGCCATAAGCTCATTGCAAGCATATTATCTTCTGCAAGATAAATGCCATAACGAGCCAAAGCCCGGGCATTTCCATGAACAACGTCTAGTGACTGCGCAATAGGGGCACTATCTGTAACGCCGCCTGTACGAGTACTCTCGTCATCAAAAGCACGACTCCCTATACCGGGAATATCATGTTTGTACTGGAAGAACGAATCAGGGACACGCTCCAGATCACTTTTTCGGTACATGTTACTTTTCCCCATAACGCAGCTGTCAATTGCAACGGCATTGATAGCCAGGTACATCTTTGCGTGTGTCGTGCTCAAGAACACTCGCTCAACATGCGAAGCGAGAGTGTCTGCTGGCAGCACACCCAAAGGTACATGGTGCACCAGACCCACACGGTCTCCATTAGGCTTGCGATGCATCCATTGTGGCACAGGCGACACAGGCCGCAAGGTCAGAGCATCGACTGCGCGGCTGAGCGCCTGAGGACTGAGCCAGACTTGACTGTCCACGACCCAGATGATATCAAACACCGCTGCTGCATATGAACGCACAAGGTTGTTGATTTTTGGATTCACACTAGCTTCAACATCGCCGACAATGATCGTACTGGATATATGCGGATACCGTTCCTTTACTTGTCGTGCAATGTTCAGTGCCTGGTCATATTCACTTCTGACACTCAAGATAATTTCAAAACGATCTGTTGGATAATGTTGTTCAAACGTGGAGCATAAGTTTGTGAATAAATTGCAGTCGAGACCCGCAAGTGGTCGTAGAATCGACACGCCAGGGACATCCGTTGTCGTTGGATTCGCAGACGAGAGCGGGGAACGCGGCCATGAACATTCGAAGAGTTCCTTTGCCACAGAATATCCAATGAGGCACACTGTCCATAGGACCACGTACCAAACTAATGCCGTGGCTCCTAGAATGGCTTGAAGTGCATCGAGCCAACTCGACATACGAGTCAAACTACAGAATCACACTTCGGCACACCACACAATAGCCTCAAGGCAAGGGATAAGTTGTGGCGCCTTCTCCACATGTTTCCGCTCTGTAGCTAGGCACCGACCAACACCTTCAATTATTCAGCTTGTTTCGACACAAGCAGCGAGAGGCCTTGTTCAACACAACTTCTACAGCATCACCTACACATTTTATCAATACTAAAGCATTTTCATGAACGAACTGAGAGAATCTCTTATCATTACGCGCGTTCATTTCCGTGGCTGTCGCGCCTATTTGGCGGGGTTGGCTGAAGGTGTGCATGGTGTATAATCGCACGTGACAAAGTGGAGATCATGTTGGCGCTCAAACAACCCTCGCCAAAAGGGCTTAGTGCCCAGGGTGATCCCATCGCGACCATGTCAGGCATTTGCCGCACAAGGTACGTGTCAAGTAGCGTACTTACTTACCCTCAGGCTACAGGAAGAACGGAAGCAATGGCGCAGAGATCATCCATTTGTACGTGCAATCAGAAAAAGAGCATTCCATCTTATTGCAGGGGTTCTACGCACGTCCTGAGAAAGAGGCGGACGGCTCGCTCAATCTCCTAGTATGGGAAGTTGGTATTCCCGGTAAAGCCAACGTACGTTTTCTTGATGTCTGATGAAAAGACTCCATGGGAAGGTGGCGTATACAAACTAAAAATGTACTTTCCCGAGGAATACCCATCAAAGCCGCCTAAATGTACGTACACACATACGTGATCCAAGCGGTGCTCTAACTAGTGACAGGTAAATTTACACCGCCTTTGTTCCATCCAAATGTTTTTCCTTCAGGGACTGTGTGCTTATCGATTCTAGGTGCGTACGCTAATTTTCCTTATGCGTTGCTCAGATGAGGAGAAGAGCTGGAAACCAGCAATTACCATCAAGCAGATTCTTTTAGGCATTCAGGATCTGCTTAATGATCCTAATCCTGGTGATCCTGCACAGGCAGATGCTTTCCACTTGTTCAAGTATGTTCATTCCGCGATACCGATGTACTTACTATATTCTCAGACAGGACCGTGCCGCTTACGAGTACGTAACTAACATCGTTCTCCCTATGGCTGTGTACATGGATTTGGTCATTACTAACACACACATTCTAGGCGCAAAGTCCGACAGATTGCGCGAGAACTTCAAGCGCAAGGTCAAGTTGCGTAGAATGTGAGAGAAGGAAAATGACCACTTGCATGATGGATTCATGCTCAGTTACGAACAATTCCACCGAGGCGCGTGCTACACGGGATAAAAACAACGTAGAGACAAATAATTTAACCAAAGAACCAAATGAAAAAAAACTGTCCTGGGATCCTCTCCAACATGCCATTCAGCATACTTAGAGACTTTCCATTTGTTGGACAACCTCGTCCAGCTCGCGCTTCGAGGCCTGGTACCTCTCCTGGGCCTCTTCGTACTTGTGCTCCCACTGATCACGCTCCTGCTCGGCACCCTGGATCTGGCGCTCCAGTTGCTCAGCGCGCACATCTGTATGTCGAAGCCTGTCATATAAGTTTGCGCTCCATAATTATACATACTGCTCGGTCGTTTCTTTTAGGCTCCGTTCAGACTGGTCAAGCTGCTCCTCCAGCATGTCTATACGGCGCTGTAAAATGTCCACATTAGACTTGTGGCTTTCTCCTTCTTCTTTTCCGACTTTAGCCTCGCTTAACTTTGCTTCAGCATTCTCCAGATCGCTCTCGAGGACTGAAAGCTTGTGCTGCAAGCTAGAAATCTCCTGCTCTTTCGACAAGTTGTCCTGTTCCAATTCCTTGTTTCGTGCTTCCGCTACCTCAGCACGCTCAAGTGCAGCATCCGCTTCGGCGCGAAGTGAGTTCAGTTTCTCTTTAATGCGGTCCTTCGTTTATTAGCATTGTCCATCTTGTTCATGCCTATGCACTTACCATTGGTATGATTGTAGCACGCACGTCCAAGCCAAGCGACACTTCCTACGCGATTCCGTCCAACGTGTCACTCACGTGACATTCGTCAAGGCAGTGCATATGTTCAATATAGGAATTATACATACAGCCCTTATCACCTCGAAACTCGGTTATGGCGCCTCGGTTCTAGTGCAATCATGTTGGCAGATGTGTAGAAAACATTGCGGGCATCGAGCTGTGGGACATACGAGCAAAGACCGTGATATTTGACCATTTGGACGGCAAGGCCCGGCTCCTTTGCTTCTTGGGTAAAGCACAGGAAATAAGATGTGTGTATAGATGTAGCTTTGTAACACAACCAAAACAAGAATCTGTCAGTCTAGGATATATGTTTCTCTCTTCAAGCATGGTGGTGCATCGGGTTATTCTAATACAACTACTGATGCGTATATGCGTTAGGCGCATATAATTCATTTTAAGTCGATTATTCACACACCCACCATCAGACCTAAAACGAAGTTTCACTCCCTTGCATCATTATATCTTGCAAGGATGATTGTATTCATGATTGCGCAGGTCATCTTCAAGAATGCTTGAGCTCGATCCCATGGGCGTTTCGCGGCCGTCTCATTCGTCGGTCTGCATGTGTACCAATGTCAGTTTGCACTTCACGTAACAAGATATATTTAGGGTACTTTGTCCGGCCCATCTCGGTATCCTTTGCCATGTATTCACCGATTCTTAGCGAATCAGGATACGTCATAGTGTGTTCTGTACCCGATACTCAATTTCCAGATTAATAATCCGAACCTTGTAGCGAGAGTGCAAGGGCACACTCATTTTCTCCGGAGGGAATTAATGGGGCACCAGAAGTAAGGTATTCATGTGTTCGGTCGAGATTTTCGGTCGCATGAATTTTCAAGTCGAGCCTATGAAAGCGTATACTATCTCGCCACAAATTTAGACTCAATAAGCATCCAGAAATTATTTATCGTGCCAAGTCACTTTCAGTCTATTCACGCCTGTACGGATTCGTCATTTCAGTCCATGGAGTATGCTGCTTGGCACCTCGAGCCTGTCCAATTTCTTTGGATCAAGTGCGAGAACGAGAGACTCCTCAAAAGGTACACAGGCTGTTATGCATGAAGACGCACGGTTTTCGACTCGTCGTCAACCCATTCGCACGAGAACCCGGACGCGGAGCCGTAATCCCTCCAGAATGAGTGAGCAGCCAGGACCACATGTTGAAACACTTAGCTGGAGTAGATATTCGCAGAAGGATCACCCTTTGCATTTGCATAACCTGGCAAAGCGAGGCTATCATTCATTCCAGTGTTATCAGGTTCCATTCCACGTCAAAAAGCGCTACTCATTAGTGCGAGAGTTGGGTATAGGCTCATATGGATGTGTTGCTCTGGCGTACGATAGTGAGACGAGCCGCCATGTCGCCATCAAAAAGATGAGCCGTTTCTTTGGACGTGAAGTCTTGACGCGACGTGTACTTCGAGAAGTTGCCTCCTTGCGTCACTTGATGAATTGCCCCTATGTTGTGGATGTTATTGAGTTCGACGTCACATTTATTGAGTTTAGTGAGGTGTATTTGATTCTCTCAGCGTGCGACGCCGATCTGTTTCAAATTATCCGTTCTGACCAGGACCTGACTGAAGCTCACATTAAGTACTTCCTTGTTCAACTTCTCCGTGCCGTTCATCACCTGCATTCTGCTCATATCGTCCACCGGGACCTGAAGCCAGGGAATCTTCTCGTTAATGCAGATTGCACTCTATGTCTCTGCGATTTTGGCATGTCGCGTGCCTTCGATTCAGACAACACTGAGTTTCTTGAAAGTCTAGCTCGGCTTGGCGATCCAGCTAGCTGGGACCACTCATATGCTCATCCAGAGGTTAATATTCGTGATGTATTCTCTGTGAATAATATTGAAATATCTTCACCGCGGGAGTCGACACCGGGCACGGATCTTTCAGACCATAAAGCTTTCATGCGCTTCTTTCACCCAGGAGGCAGTGATCGTTTGCCGACCAAGTTGGAATTGCCTTCGGTGGAAACTTCCCAACCCATTAAATTTCCCGGCGCTCCCCTCACTGATTATGTTGCGACACGCTGGTATCGTGCTCCTGAGGTCATGCTCTGTTGTCGCGGCGGCTATGGTCCTGCCATGGATATGTGGAGTGTTGGTTGTATATTCGCAGAATTGTTGGGTAGAACACCCGTCTTTCCTGGAACTGATTATGTGGACCAGCTGAATCGGATTCATAAAGTCCTTGGTAACCCCCCAGAGGCTGTGCTGGACCGGATTGGCTCTGACCGAGCGAAGAAGCATATGGAATCCATGGGAGACCGCAACGGGGTCGCTTGGGCCGATATTTATCCGGACGTCCCAGAGCAAGCTCTAGATTTGCTATCTCGAATGTTGCATTGGGATCCACAGAAACGCATCACAGCGGGCGAGGCACTTTCGCATCCTTGGCTGAGGCGCTATCGTGAGGCGTCGTATTCCGCACAGAAGGCGCAAGCGTTCACACGATTCGACGAGGTAGAGCACATTCACACGCCTCTTGAGTTTAAGCTCGCGATGGAAGAAGAAAGCTTGGCCATTGCGAGATTGCAGTCTTCTGGGCATTCTGAGAACCATTGTTCGGACTGTCATCGCTCATCTTGCTTTCCACCCTCTAGCGAAGATGGTGCACACTCTGTGGAAAATGACCATCAAACAGATGTACCGACATCTGCTAGCCCAGAAACCCCCCAAAATACACATGTGGCTGAGCTATCAGATGTGTTTGTCCCTAGTGCACTATTTGCTCCAAATTCGGCGTACGATCTTCCCTCTGGCGTTTCTTCCACGCCAGAATCACCACTACATCAGAACGCGCTCAGCAAGCAAGTTGAGAGCCGAGGAGCGCGACGGCTCTCAGATGTAGAATGCCGTGATCAAAAGATTCAGCGACGTGGCTATCATGAGAGCACACTGTTTGGCAGAGCATGTGCTTTCATTGGGTGGTCGTAATGACTGTATATAGATTGTGGTTGTGATAGGTACGGTTGTAACGGAACATGATCGACACAAATTCTACGAAATTGATTTTTGACGAGACTCATGACAGGCCTCTATCTCTGCTTTATGGCAGCGATTGTTTCTAGCCCCGTTGGAATGTATTTTGCATTTTCTGGTTAAACATAGCGTCCATCCGTGTATGACCTAAGTTGATCGCTTTAGGGCATCCATCACGGTCTTTTTCAAGACGTGTGCATTCCGCGCAGTAATATGCATCCTACATTGTTAGAATAAAAATAGGAGGGAAGAAACCTACCGATACGCCTGGTGCACCACAAACTATGCAACGGCCTCCAAAAGACCCAAAGTTGCATTCGTCACAAATTCGCACAATTGCCGCTGGACGCACGTACGAGTCACAAATGGGACTTTTCTAAGTTATGCACAAACGTACCATCTTCCATCACAATGTTCGCAAAGCCTCCCAATAGCAATTCCAGGAAGCTTTCTGCATAAAATCACATCTGGGTGATGCCTGTTGAGGACTGGTCAGATTGCCATAATGGCAATGTCACAACGTACTTAGACATGGTGGGTATAAAGTGCGTGTGCAGTGTGCCTAATCAGCTCAGCAATGTTATTGGCCAAGGGGTCTGAAAACTAGGTTTTGTGCATTAATACCCAGAAATGTCTTCATTATTCATAGAGCCAACCTGTGCGATAAGCTTGAAGCGCTGCGAGTTTGATCTACGATCTGCGAGGTGGCACAACTTGCACCAGTTTGGGGGTATGGCGGACGCGCCCGATCGCAGCGGCTCTATGAGCGGTAAGACGGGAAGTAGTGTGTCGTCGAGCTGGAAAGCCCAAAATGCACCTGATGCCCGTGCTCCCCCCCGAAGGACGAGAGTTCATTTTGCATGTAAGTCATGACCTGACGTATCCTAATATGATATCAGGTACGGAATGTTATCGTCGCAAGCAACGTTGTAACAGGCAAATTCCATGCCAAAATGTAAGTGAAGAGACGCCCAGCGTCACAAAATAGCCTTGCTTAGAAGCCAGTCGACTAACAATCATCAAGTGTATCGCGAGACGAATTCCAGAGCAGTGCAAAACCTTTCATCAGCAGGAAGGTTCAAATGATTTATCAGCTCAGTTTGCAAACCTCGAACGAACCATTGAGTATAAACTAAATTATATGCAGAGGCGTTTGGATACTTTCTTAGATTCTGTCTTGCGGTCCAACACTCGTCCACGCTGTTCGGGTAAAACACAGGCAGAACTTTCTGGTGATGCTGAAACGCTTTCGGGCACCATGAGTGATGATGAACTAAGCGATCTCGAAGATCTTGAGTCTAATCTGAAAGATATAGACCCGACTATGAAGTCGGAGACGCTTGTCTCAGCAGTCCGATCTTTACCCGGCACTCAGATTACACCACCTTCTCACCTCATTCTTCCATTAGAGGCGCGCGACATACTGAACATGGAGACATTTTCTCCGATCATGCAAGAAAGCTTTACCCGGTGCATGTATCAAAAAGAGGATGTATTCAAGTTGATGGACGTGTATTTTACCCACCTTAACCTTTTGCGACACCCGATTCCGAAAGATATCATTACACAGGCATTGTCGGGAATATACACAAGTAACGGCATCATCAATCAAGAAAATCTCACTCAGTTCAGCTTAATTTCAGCAATCCTTGCTGTAACCACTGTTTTTTTGTTGGTCTCGCATCCGGAGTATCTAAGAGATCTGAATCTAGACATTTCTAGATTCAACTTTGATGCCTCGCGGCGCTTGTCGAATGCATCCAAAATTGCATGTGGTACATCGCAGGGCTTGAACCGCGAAGATACAAATACCATATTCACCTATGTTGTTCTTTCCCGCTACTTTTTCGTCACTGGAAGCCTCACGCGATCTTGGGCTTGTGTTGTTGACATGGTCCGCCTTTCGTTTTCCTTAGGACTTCATCGAGATGGAGCAGAATATGGTCTCGATGAGATTACTTGTGAACATCGACGCGTGATTTGGTCTATCGTATATTCCTCATCGCACATTTACTGCCTCGGGTATGGCCGCCCTCCGCTTATCAATGACGACTTGGCAGATACGCGCTCCCCGCAACCCAAGACGCCCATGCAAGACATCCCGACAGAGATTCGTCATTTGTTTGACGACGTGGACCCACCACATTTGCTTTCGATTAACAAAGTTAGGTTCCATTTGACCAAATTCATCAGTGTGCTTTCTTTCGAGCTTCACAGCGTTAACAAGTCATTCTCCTACGCGAAAGTACTTGAACTGCACAATAACTTCTGCAAGTTTGTCTCAGAGCTGCCATTCTACTTCCAAATGTCATTTCAGAATGGCTCTGCAGTCATGTCTTGTGAGTGTGATGCATACTTTCCATTCCTACGAGCACAGCGCAGTCATCTCTGGTTCGATCTGTCGTTCTTTACATTGTCGCTACATTGTCCCTACTTGCTGCGTATGCTGAAGAAGGGGCAGTCTCGACAGCGTTACATGACGTCTTACGATACTTGCATGGAGTCAGTTAAACGGAGTTTGTCTATGCGACGCGAATTACTCAAGTCAGAACAGCAGGGATCTGGACCACGGATGAATCGAACAACCGTGTTGGCTTTTCGATGGTTCAATACGACTGTTGTTGCCGGAATCCTTTTGCTTCTCACACCTATGGGCTCTGATGTTGATATTTTACGGAGCGGTATGCAAGAATTCATCGATTGGCGCTTGAGTAGCCAGCATACTGGCAATGAACCTGAAAACCTGACAGATGTGAATACTATTCGCGCATTTCTTGAACAAGACATGAAGCGTCGAGCACAGCCAGATGCATTGAACGAACTTGAGTCATCATCAATGAGCTCGCCTGAGCTGAAGCGCAAACGCCTTCGAGATGATGACGAAGTCTCTAAACCTACGAGTGCAAATGATGCAAAGGAGTCTACAGACACTGAATGTTCTCCATCTATAATTCCGCCGCCTGCCAACCACAACCTCCAGACTGACATTTGGCCTTCAAATGGTTTGCCGTTCAATATGCCATTTGAATCCGTCGAAACATCCAGCCTTTGGCCGGACTGGCAACCCAATATGGAAACAGACCAGAGCTCTCAGCATGAATCCTCGGGGCCTTTCCTTTACGACATGCCAGGGATGCCATTTGACTTGTCGAGCTCCTCTGCGAACACGTCTCTACCTTCGTTAAACCTTGGTGGCATGTTCCGTTTTCCGCAAGTTGCGCCGTACTCGGGGATGAGTCAGCGAGGGACGGTGCCATCTTGGTCTATGGAGGGTGGCAATACTACGCCAAACGTATCGGCCCAGGCCCTGGATTTCGATTTTGCAAAAAATGACCAAGATGCACAGGATTTGTTGAACTTGTGGTAATGATTATTCCTAATTACTTTGCCTTTGTATGAAGCACGACATGGGCTAGATGCGAGACAGATCTTGTTGAGCAACATTCGTGTTCACTTCTTCACTGTGCTTACGCCGTAAAGTGGCTAGTGTTTTTGAGCGTGCTACCACAAGGCGTCTCGCCCGATCCAACGTAAGATTTTCGTAAGGATCCGAGTGCTTCATGACATTTTTCATCGCACATATACTTTCGTCAAGTTTCTGCAGCCGAACACGATACTCATGGATCACCTCCAAGTCCAGGTGTTTTTGAAGGGCGGCGCGTGCCACATGTGTGATATGTTCAAATCGTACGGGTCCCAAGAGCTGCCCACCGTACCAGCGGCTGACAATGACCAGGACATCGCTTGCCCCCATCGCACGTATGACGCGCATGATCTTTTCCGAACCCCAAGTCTCGCCGTCGTCATCTTGACCTTCGTCTGTACCGAAGTCATTCGGACCGCCTAGTCCACTTCTTCCCGGCTTGAGTTGCATCACTCGATACGCGTACATATCGTGTGTGCTTCCTCGCCTCGTAGGCGCAACATGCTGAAACTGTGGAGGGAGTTGCGACGTAGGGATGGATGGATGGACGACATGTGTCAAATGCTCCAGGAGAGCACTCCGATAAGTTGATGATGCAGTATGTAGTGGATATACGTATCCAATAAATGTTGAGTCCCGGTCTTGGATGCATGCTTCTGTACATGTCGTTGGAGGTGGCAGCGCATTTGTATCAGCGTTTTGGGTGGATGACGAGACCCACGCTGCAACAGAGACTTTCGGTCGCTTTGATGTTTCCGATGGGCTTTCAGACGAAACTCGTTTCTCCCGTGGCTCGACAGTTTTATTCATGTATCATAGTTGATGCAAAAAGGTCGAAGGTATCGCGGGTCGTCGGCAATTTAGATCTCAAGTCATGAGAAGTGGAGAAAATGCGCATGTGTGATTCCAACAGGAATGACGCCAACAGCTGCATGTGACTGACCGCTGGCCCATGCCATACGGGCAGCCTCCACAAATACCCCGACAATATTTCGAAAAGAATAGAATGGTCTAAGTGAAGCGCTTTGTGAGTTGTCATACTACGTGTCTCCTCTCTTGTCCCAAAGCAGCATGGCCATGAACATGTTTCGATGCGTTCCCTTCTCGCTTCCAAGTATTCCTCAGACAGCTCGTTTATGCTCACCTGTACGTCTGTCTATCCGTCCCACGGCATGCGTATTCCGTTCCTTTTCTATGGCAACGAATGTTCCGCGGATCTCAGCCTCAGCTCGTTCAGGATTTATTGCATCGACGGGAATTCTCGCAGGTGGCTCCATACTTTTGACTAGCGCTTGGCTCGGGTATTCGAGTAAGCCCGCCGAGTGTGAGCCGACCGATCTTCCTGCACCAGCCATCAACGCAAGCAGTGGCAACACTAGTAATCCAAAAAGTATCGTCAACTTGTATCAGCTGTCGTTCGGAACAGTTTGCGGTTTGTGTGCCGGAATTTTTATCAAGAAAGGTCTCAAGGTGATTGCTTTTCTGCTTGGTGGCGTCTATATTCTGATGCAGTACCTTGCCTCAAAGCGTATGATTCGTGTTGACTGGTCAAGCCTGAAGAACACGTACACGTCATCTGTGAACCGCCTCGCCGGCCCTGCTGACACGTCGAAGAGTAACTTTGAACAGATGCCACTTGTCCGCATCTGGAAGCGTACTGTTGATTTCTTGACCGCCGACTTCCAAGAGCGGGCGACGTTCATTGCTGGCCTTGTCTTGGGCTTGCGTCTTGGCTAAATAGAATGCAGAACCCCTGGATTGTTGTACCCATGCCACAGTATCAATTTTTGCGTGTCGTAAAACGCGTCTAAACCAATCCAGGCCTTTCATCTGGGAGACTAATGTATTATCGAGCTATTGCTATCATATACAATTTCTATATTACAGTCGTGTAACAGCTTTTGAATCCATGGGGATGCCAGTTTGCGGATCGATCCGGTGTTTTTGCAACAGTATTCTGTGTCTTCTCAGGCGAGCTTCATCAAATGACTCGCAGATGTGAGTACATAAATGATGGTTAATCGAAACGTACGAGCCCATTCTCTTGCATTATGCGATGAATATCTTGCATTCCGACCTCGTCGAGTCCTACACGAGGATCACCATCGCGAATGTTCGCTTCAATATCGAACAACGTACTAGAAAGACCCTCATTTACCGCTGCATTCCAATCGAATGCTACAACTGGCGCATACCTTCCCCGCCAATGCTGTATCCATGTCGATATACATTCTTGTGAGGATGCCGGCAAAAGGTCCCAAAATCTTTGCCGCTGCCAATAGAAAACTAGCGAGTGTTAAAGTGCCTTTACGTACGTATGAAAGCGAAGAAGAAGACTATTGATGACACGAATGAAATGAAGTAGATCATATAGTAGAGTATCACGCGAGACCGGCCAACTGCTCTCAGACCGTCCTAAGTCATTGAGCAGGCTTCGAGACTAGCAATCTGGGCTCGCCTCCGCTACAAGTGGTCATACGCGCTTATATAAGCTTTGACCTCATTAACGCGGATGTACACATGATGGGTCATCACCAGCCCATTGAACAAGGAATCGAACAACACGTTGTTTCTCTTCCTTGACATCGTTAGAGCTCAGAGAATGAAGTGTGAGTAAGTTGGATGCAAGTGAGGATGATGTTGCGAATGTGGTGGGATGTGCGTGTAAGAATTGCTCGAGAATGCGAATACTTTCTCCAATCTGACCTTGGAAGAATGCTTCCATAGACATAGTATTTGTAAGTGATTGGCATACGTGTGAAGATTCAAAGTCTTTCACTGTTGATAGAGCTGTAGGTTCCATGTGCGGTTGATTCAAATACTCGCCAAGAACACAATGATGAACTAATGCTGCATGCATATCGTGCTGCTCCGAAACTGAAGAAGACCTTGCACAATTTAGCATGGCGCTAGCTTGCTTATGATCACCGATTTCCCAAAATAGTCTTGCCAGGGCAAGCAAAAAGACAGGGTCTTTGGCATTTGAAGCATCTAGCTTCACAACAAGACTTTGCACCAAGGTATCAGCTGCCGAAATTTCATCTCTCTCAATCAGCAAAGAGGCTAATAACAGAGTGACTCGAATGGCGCGAGTTTGCCAAATATTGGACGTAGACGTTTCATTTGCCTTACGATTAGCGAATTGCAAGTGTTTCCACATGAGCTCTACGCCTTGTTCCCGTTCTCCATTATGTAACTTTTCTTGTGCATGAAATACATGCAGCGCAAATGGAACATGGTATGACTCTACCAAAGGCACAAGCTGCGTTCTATGCTCATTGTACACCTGCACAGATTCAAGAACTTTCCACAGAGACTCCATTTCATTGTGTAGCTGCGCGAAAAAATGCAATTTCCACAACGAAACCAGGCGTATATGCCACCATGAAATGAGCAAAGCAAAATCAGACGAAGTTGGCAGAGTCGAGTGATGAATTGGCCGTGTTATGCACTCACTGGAAACTAATGCGACTTCACGCCAGTGGTCTGCTTGGGCTGCTTGTACCACTTTCTCTGAAGCAGAAATTGACGTATCGGAAAGAGTGTGCATTTCAGTCCGCGATCGCTTATATCCAGGAGCATAGTGAGCCAAAAATGCGCCCAGGGTATCGGTCTAGGGCTTGTGAGAACACATCAAGTTACGTACTGTAGGTAAATCACTCATTAGGTCACGTCGTTGTAGGGAGAACACGGCATTGGCCATGAATTCTTCTGGAGATGGCGATCCCAAATTCATCAAGTTCTAAGAGATGGTCAACGGAGCGAAATTAAGTCGGCGGTGGCTTGTCAGTCACCGCGGAAATCGCAAATTCAAGATTCTAAATTAAAACGCATCAACGAGGGATTTGCCTCAGAATAACCGGTGTCATTCTGGGAAATAAGCCGCATGGGCCACAACATAATTCCTTAATTAGATTTGCGCTCATGTTGAGTCCTTCGCTTGTTGCGGCATTCAACCTCTGTTATAGAGCTCTGCTGTTTTATGGAACGGGAAACTCTGGTATCAAACATCTATAGTACTTGCTTAAGTGTTAGATGTAGTGGACACATCATCGGCATGTATTTTTGGGCGCTTGGGTGGTAAATATGAATCAACAGGTTCAGGAGCGATTACATCCGCCAATGCGTGTTTGCCCTGAGCGGGGTGATGAGGCAGGCGTTGTGAATCATTGAGAGGCGTTATCGTTATCGTAGGTTCTTTAGATAAGTGAATAATGTCTGATGATCGAGAAGGCTCATAGATTTCAAGTGGTCTTTTCAGCGAATGGTCTGGATTGGACGGGTTCGCGGTCGTTTCAAAGTGCGGTTCATGATGTTGTTCTAGTACCTTGGAGCGTTCTGAATATGATACTGGCTGTATTTGTGCTTTGGGGCTCATTTTGGTTGTATCAATGTGATTCCAGAAGTCTGCATAAGTAGCCGAATCATGCAAAGACCCTAATGGTCGACCATGCTGAGGGGTATCACCACGCAAAGTGGGCGACGGTGGTGATGAGCCCGGACACTTTCTATTGTCGAACACATTTGGTGATTCTTTCGAAAAATTAGATGGTTTCGACAAGCTGACCTGTCTGCGATAAAAGAGGTTTTCGACTTCGGAGAGCGACTGTCGAGTCCATCCATTTTCGACCTTGAATACAGCATAGCGAAGTCTTGTGGATAACATGTTCGATAACTAGGAATTAGCACAACATACGCACAGATAATGCTTTCATTCTCTCAGATTGCACTTGGCGCTTGCTTTTGCCAGCCGAGTTCGCATACGAGCTCTGCGACATGTCGCACTTGAGCTCGGCTGGGCGAGACAAAAGGCTGGCGAAACGCGTGAGCGAACACACTCGCTAATGCACCACCTGAGCACGAGCTTGTTGTCACCTCCACAAACACCTGCACACACACGTCGATAAGAGATCATGTGATGGATCATGTGATTATTCGCCCCTGACATACGCGGCTCGTCCGAGTACAATTCGAAGTCCCTTGCACCCCGCGAGCGACGACGACATACGCTTGTGCAGCCTTGCGATTGGGGAACACGGTCATATCCGACATACCGTCGATCGCGGCGGCGAAGCACAGGTACTAGAGAACTCGCTAAATTATTGTACACTCCGTGCACTATGCCGCCAGTCTCTCAACCCTTAGCGGCATACGAGGCGGGCACCAAAGCATGGTTTCCTGATGAAGTGCAAGGGTGGGTGAGTGGCACTCTCACCAAAGAGCCGGCGGTTGACCAGGATGGTAATGTTTCTTTGCTATTCAACCTGGACGAATCTGGTGATGAGCGAGTGGTACAAACCACTATGGCGAAAATCGAGGCGCCAGGTGGCGTGGAGAGGGAGCTACCACCACTGCGGAATCCACCATTGCTGGAAGCTTCTGATGATCTGACATCTTTGAGTCATCTGAATGAAGCGTCTGTATTGTATACCATCATGAACAGGTATCAGCAGCGTTTTATTTATACGTATTCAGGCATAGTGCTCATTGCGGTGAACCCTTTCTTTGACTTGAATCTGTACGGTCCAGAGATCATCCAGGCGTATGCAGGACGTCGACGTGGAGAATTGGAGCCGCACTTGTTTGCTGTGGCAGAAGATGCATATCGCTGCATGATCCGTGACGGTAAAAATCAGACAATCGTTGTCAGCGGCGAGAGTGGTGCGGGTAAGACTATGTCGGCCAAGTACATTATGCGCTATTTTGCTACAGTCGAGGACCCGGACAATATGACATCTCGACGTCCTGGGTCTCATGTCATGAGTGAAACGGAACAGGCTATTCTTGCCACTAATCCTGTGATGGAAGCTTTTGGTAACGCCAAGACAACGCGAAATGATAACTCCTCTCGCTTTGGCAAGTATTTGGAAATCATTTTTGACGATCGACACGAAATTGCTGGTGCTCGGATGCGTACATATCTTCTGGAGCGCTCGCGCCTTGTATATCAACCAGATGTGGAACGGAACTACCACATCTTCTATCAACTATGTGCAGGGGCACCTGAAGATTTACGAGCGCAACTGGGCATCACCAAGGCTTCCGACTTTCATTATTTGCATCAGGGCAGTGAGGAATACCTTACGATCCCTGGCGTCGATGACGCAGCGGAGTTTCAGGCCACAGTCGATGCCTTTACGACGATTGGCGTTGCACGAGTCACGCAGATGCATATTTTCGAAATCCTTGCAGCGCTACTTCACCTGGGAAATGTTGCTATTACAGCGTCGAGAAATGATGCGAATATGGCTCCTGAAGATCCGGCGCTCCTTCAAGCAGCCATGTTCCTTGGCGTCGATGCGAATGAGCTTCGGAAATGGACATTGAAGCGCCAGATGCAATTACGAGGTGAAAAAATTGTCTCAAATCTCTCTCAGGCACAGGCTACAGCGGTACGTGACTCGGTGGCCAAGTATGTTTACACATGCTTGTTTGACTGGCTCGTTGCGCAAATGAACAAATCACTTGCGCCGCGTGATGAAGCAGCTGCTGCTTCGATGATTGGGGTTCTTGATATTTACGGCTTTGAGTGTTTCAAGTCAAACTCATATGAGCAGTTCTGCATCAATTATGCGAATGAGCGACTGCAACATGAATTCAATCGCCATGTCTTCAAGCTTGAGCAAGAAGAATACGTGGCTGAACAGATTCCATGGCAGTTTATCAATTTTGCCGACAACCAGCCGTGCATCGATATGATTGAGTCGAAGTTCGGCTTGTTGTCCCTACTAGACGAAGAGTCAAGACTTCCGTCTGGGCAGGATGCATCGTTCCTTCAGAAAGTGTACAGCCAGTTGCAGCCGAAGCCTGAGTTTCAGAAGTTCTTGACGAAGCCCCGTTTTGGCTCACAGTCCGCATTTACCGTCAAGCACTATGCATTAGACGTAACATATGACGTCGATGGGTTCATGGAGAAAAACAAAGACACCGTGCCCGATGAGCACTTGGCGCTTTTAGGATCGACAAGCTCGCCATTCCTCAAGTCTGTACTCGATGCTCGTGCTGCAGCAGATGCGGCGCTGCCACAGCCCTCCACACGCAAGGTGTCAGGCCCTGGTATTGCGAGCAAGAAGCCAACGCTTGGTACGCAGTTCAAGGCATCACTGGGTGCATTAATGGACACAATCAACTCAACAGAGGTGCACTATATTCGGTGCATCAAGCCCAATGACGCGAAAGTGGCATGGGAAGTTCAGCCGCAGAATGTGCTGAGCCAGCTGCGTGCATGTGGTGTTCTCGAGACGATTCGGATCAGCTGTGCAGGATTCCCGGGCCGCTGGACATTCGCTGACTTTGTGGAACGGTACTACATGCTCGTTCCGTCGTCACACTGGGACATGACGTCGCTTGAAAAGGTGCGCGAGCTCGCTCAATTCATTCTGTCGGAGACTCTTGAGCCAGATAAATATCACTTCGGTCTCAACAAGGTATTTTTCCGCGCTGGTGTACTAGCATCTTTCGAGCAAATGCGTCGCAATGTTCTCAACGAGCACACCCGCACTGTTCAGACCGCATGGCGTCGTTATTCGGCACAGAGCAAATACAATGCGCTCAAAGCGGGCATCCTTACACTTCAAGCAAATATTCGTCGACGAGCGGCGCAAAACCGCTTCCGCACGGAACGTGAGTTGCGTGCAGCCGTCCTGCTTCAAACGGCGGCCCGTGCGGCTCTGCAGCGCAAGCGCCGCGCTCAAGCAGTACATGCGGCAACTCTGATTCAGACGGTGATTCGTGCGTACCAGGCACGCTTGCGCCTTATCGACGAACGCGAGGCATGGCATGCAACGCTCCTCCAGACAGCTATACGTGGTGTGCTCGCCCGTCGTGCGGCTTCGAAACGTGTGCGACAGGTGACTTTGCTACAGTCGCTCTATCGGCGACGGCTAGCTCGACATGCGTTGGCACAACGGCGCACAGAGGCGAAGAGTGCGTCGCATTACCAGGAGGTGTCCTACAAGCTTGAGAACAAGGTGTTTGATCTCACGCAAAGTCTGCAGGATCGCACGCGCGAGAACAAAGACTTGCGTGCGTCTTTGCTTGAACTAGAGGCGCAGCTGTCGTCGTGGCAGAACCGGCATGAAGAGCTTGATGCTCGTGCGCGTGGCCTGCAGGCAGAGGTGCAAAAACCGAGTGTGCCAATCCAAGCACACGAAACACTTCAGCTTGAGCGACATGCGCTTGAATCGCAGCTGCACCAGGCGCAGGAGCGAATTCATGACCTGGAGTTGGAAATTGCGACGCTGCAATCGCAGATTCGTTCTCTCGAGGCGCCTGAATCGATGGTGCAATCGCTTCGAAACGAGATCGTCATGCTACGGGAGCAGTTGAGCCGAGCCACGGCAGAAAACGAGAGGAATGGAACGACGGTGCCATTGGGCCCTCGGGCCCATGTACAGCGAGCTGGTGGAGTCGGTACGACTGGAGTAGCGACGGCGGGCTCAAGACCTGTGAGTGAGTACGGCGACGAAGCGTTCGAGGATGAATACGTGGAGGATGTGCGCGATGTGCCGTCGGAGGAAATCATCGACCTGCTTGAAGACGAGGTGCAGCTGGACGAGGATGTGCTCCATGGCTTGATTGAGTTCTTGAAGATTCCTGCACCGAGTCTGCAGAACCCGCCGGGTCCGAAGGAAGTGCTGTTTCCAGCGCACCTTATATCGCTCGTCACGAACGAGATGTGGAAGTATGGACTTGTGCGAGCGAGTGAGCGGTTCCTTGCAAATGTGATGCAGACAATCCAGCAGCATGTGATGTCATACCACGGCGATGATGCAATTATACCGGGTATTTTCTGGCTCTCGAATGTACATGAGATTCTCTCGTTTGTGTGCATTGCCGAAAGTGACATGCTGCAGGGCGTTGGACCCGGCGTCGACGGCTCGGCGCGGGAGTTTGAGTGGGGCGATTACGAGCGGCTTGTGACGATTGTAAAGCACGATCTCGACTCTCTCGAGTACAACATCTACCACACGTGGATGCAAGAGGCAAAGAAGCGGCTTAATAAGATGGTAGTTCCAGCGCTTGTTGAATCGCAGTCGCTGCCGGGCTTCGTGACGAATGACTCTGGCGGCCGTTTGTTAAATCGCCTGTTAGCAGGAACAAATGCGCCGACGTACACGATGGATGATATCCTTGGAATACTCAACAAAATCTGGAAGTGTCTGAAAAGTTACTACGTCGAGCCTAGTGTAACCCAGCAGGTGATTACAGATCTTCTGAAAATGATTGGTGTCACATCTTTCAATGACTTGCTTATGCGCCGCAACTTTTGCTCTTGGAAACGTGCTATGCAAATCCAATACAACATCACGCGTCTTGAGGAGTGGTGCAAGTCCCACGACATGCCAGAAGGATCGTTGCAACTTGAGCATCTGCTCCAAGCCACAAAGTTGCTCCAATTGAAGAAGGCGACTATGAGCGACATTGATATCATCTATGATGTCTGCTGGATGCTTACGCCAACCCAGATCCAAAAACTTATATCACACTATCATGTGGCAGACTACGAGAACCCTATTTCACCGGAGATTCTCAAAGCCGTTGCCAGTCGGGTTGTGCCGAATGATAGGAATGATCACTTACTCCTGCCGCCAGAAGTGGACGAGGCTGGGCCTTATGAATTGCCACTCCCACGTGAAGTGACGGGCATAGAGACCTACTGCCCGGCATACCTGAATGTTCCCCTGCTTCGTAGCCTTGCGAGCAAGGTCGCTTAGTGAGGAGTAGTTGGCTGTGGTCTGTGTCCGTGCATAAATAGGGTCGTCTACTCCCGTGATTTTTGCCTTTTCCCTGCTCAAGCATGGACACTCTCATGGCTGCTGGCCGTGTTCCTCACTTCTTGTCTCTCCTCGTATTTGCTCTCCGTCTCGTAACTCTCACTTACCCTCCTTAATTCCTGATCCCCTCTTTCTTTGATTCGATCGAATCAGTCAACAAAGCTACATAGAACGTTCAATATGATTTCATGTCGAGAACTACAATTACAAACTCATGGTCATGGTCAATGTCGTTGCGTGCACGCCAAGGATGGGTGGACCTCCGCCATACAGATTTTGTAACTGGCGCAGGTAAGCCACACTTTCTTCTTTGTTTGTTGAAGTGCCTGGAGCAGGTGCGGGGAGTGCTGTAAGTACGACGGACGTACTGCGTGATGAGTGCCGCCGAATAAGTTCATTTAAAATAAGGTACTGTGCACGATTGGGGAGCTCGTTGAAGGATAGCGTATAATGGTCTTGTTGCATGGGAATCCACCGCTGCTTATGATGGGTTGGCATTGTTGATGCTTGTGAATAAGAAGGATGAGTTTGCGCTGATGACAAAAAAGACGGTGACATTGACGGCGATAGTGACTCGCTAGCGGGTGGCGACACCGACACATGACCGTTGCTGCTACTGCTGCTCAAGTTGTGATTATGGCTGCCTTGTGCCTGTCGAGTATGTATAGTGGCAGGGGTAACCGTGCGCTGCGACGATGAAAGTGTACCGTACGAGGACAAGGTGCTAGGTGTGCCATCAAACAATGCGTCTGACTCAGTACGAGGGCGTACTCGGCGTTGCCGCATCAAATACCTTGGGTCCCAATCAACAGCGAGAGAAGCCAGTTCACTCTCCAGATCGTCGATGGAGTTTTCTGTATCGAGTCGAAATGCATCCGGCTCGTCATCACTACCTTCGACATCCTGCGAGTGTGGATGAGACAAGCCTAGACGAATGTTGTTGTAGTGATACGCCAGATGTTCGTCAGGCAAACTGACGCCAAACTGACGCGAGTGGCGCTTGCGTTGTCGGCTGTCCAAAGAGGACGAGGAATTACTCCGGCGTATATTGATAGTATCAATCGGCTCCGACTTGTGCAGTTGCTGCGGCAGGGAGTGTTCATCATGGTGCTGCTGATGATTTTTTTTCTCAACAGCCCGACGAACACAGCAGACCTGTGACCACCATGGGTCGCCACGAAGTATCTCGCCAAGCTCAGGGTCTAGCGCCCGCTTGCCTAAGACAATGGCATCGTAGCGCGGGACACTTCCATTCGAAAGACAGAAAATACGCAATGAGGCAGGGATTCGCAGGTTGTCCAGAAGTGTACGCACACGAGTATGCTCTGCTTGCACTTCTTCTGGATGCTCGACAAACACACTTACTCGGAGCTTGTGCTGTCGCCATGTGCCTGTGAAGCTGAGGATTGTGCCGAGTTGCAGCACCATCGTGTATGTATCCCACGTTGGCGTATCGCCGCACGCACTGTTTGCAATCTGAATCGGCCATAAATCGATGTATTGCTCACCACGTGCTGGCTCGTACTGAGCGACCTTCGATGGGCCCGGCAAGTCCATAGCATCAAAGCCATACGCAACAGCCAGTGCCTTATTTAGAGCCAAGGCATCTTCCAGGATGCCGACGTACTTCGTGCAGTCGATAGGCTCTACATCAGGCATGGCATGCTTCGTTAGCGCAACAGGCTCGCTGGGTCGCACACGTGCAATAGGGCCGCGTGGCTGCTCACTGGCGCGCTGTAGCGCAGCGGGGAAACCAAGCACAATAATGTTCGGCCGCATACCACCAAGGCCACTCGACAATATGAGGTTTCGTGCACCTTCGCGAACATCACGAGCGATGACTACGTCGACAAAACTCTTGATCCCGCTTACATCCACAAGCTTGAGCCAAGCCAGATGGCTCTTGCGCAGTTGTGGAAGGCACTCATGAAAGTCGCCTTTCAACACGTGGCCTAACACATACAGAGCGCCTTTCTTTAGTGAATTGCAAAAAATGATCAGATTCCACTCCTTGCCGGGATCATTTGCAAGGAGTAGGATTTGTGGACGCCAATACTTGACGTGGCCTTTGCGTTCATCAAGGCGCAGTAAATACTTGCGAACGAAGTGGTATGTGACATTGTGCGAGACGTCCCCCCAAGGCTTCGGTGGCGAGAGCACTTGGATCATGATAAAAAACAGGACTGTCACAGCAATGCACACACTAGCAGTGTATGCGTCAGTCATAAGCATGGAGCCGAATGAAACGATTGTGCCGGCGCCTGCAGTCCATATGTTCCAGTAGCGGAACGATGGGCGGAACGACGGCGCGCCTCCAGCCTTTAGAGCGCATGTCGCGGCAGAGAGGACGCCAAAGGTGAGGAGAGTAGTCATCGTGACGAGCTGTGCAATCAAATTGATCGAGTCAAGAAGCAGAACCAGCTGGCAGAATGACGCAGTGAAAAGCACTGCATACGTTGGTACATCTGATTGTACTGTGCCCTGGGAAAATGGGGCAAGAAAGGGAAGTAAATCATCGCGTGCAATCGCCTGTAACACCTTCGCACAGGCCATCACACCCATCAATGCAGAAAAAGCACACGACGCGAGTTCGCCAAGCAAAACAATCGACGGCCAGCGCGACACTGACTCGACAATCGTCAAGTTCACATAGAATGATTCACGTGGTACAGTACCTGCGAGAATGACAAACACCAGCGCATACACGAAAAAGGTGAATGCAAGTGCCCAGTTCGTGCCCTTCGGAATACTCTTGCTTGGCTTGCGCAAATCGCCCGACATGGAGGTGCCGGCCAAAATTCCACAGACGGCAGGGAACAAGACGCCAAACACAGAGCGCCAGTTTTCTTTCTCAGGGGCTGTGGATGAGCCCGCAGCACCAGCGGTAAATTTGGGCCACAAGTTCTCCGCAAATGTGAGCCAGTTCCAGCCTGAGTAGTACACGTCACGAGCCGAATCTTCAAACGGCTCAACGAGAATTGACGAGATCGGGATGCTTGCCACGGCCAAACTCAAAATGATGGCAAGTAAAAGTGTCGCACGCGCAAAGAGAGACGAGCCAAACAAGCAAACAAGCGTACATAGCCAGAGCACGATTGTTCCGTACAAATACAGAAACGGCGACCCTTCCGGAAGCATACCCGAGTGACCATTTGACTCACCCAGTGCACCAATGAAGCTCTCAACAAAGCCCAGTACGTTCATCGCTGCATTGAAAGCTTGACCAAAAAAGAATATAAGACCAATTGACCCGCCAAATTCGGGACCTAGCGATCGGGAAATGAGGTAGTAGGCACCACCGCCACGGACCTGACCATTTGTAGAAATGGCATTGAGACTCAGAACTGTTAGTGTATCGATGGCATAGCTCCCTACCAGGAGGAGCAGTGAGCCTACAAGACCTGTTTGTCCAAGAATAAAGCCAAATCGCAAGAACAGAATAATGCCCATGACATTCAGTGTCACCGGCATGAACACGCCATCCCACGTCCCCAGTTTGCGAATGGGGGCATCTTGTGTGCTCGTCAAGTTGTTCGCGCCGCGCAACAATGAATACGAGTTTCCAGCCGCAGCCGACGACGACGACGACCCGAAGTCACCCTTGCGCGCTGAGAAGGGCCCCTCAGGCTTTTGGATTTCAAGATCGGAGTTTCTCCGGCGTGGCAACATATTCTCTGTCAGAGCTGATTTTTTCGGTGTATTCGCACTCGTAGCACCAGCCTCGTCGACTTCATTGTCGCCTTCATTCATGCCCAAACTTATCCCTGATGTTTCTGTGTCTTCCGTGCCTGACCTGCGAAGAAGCTGCTCTTGCAATGACGCATAATCTGCATCGTCTGCTGATACGAAGCGCGACATGCGAGCCACAATACTGAACCCCGGTCTGGTCAAACTCGGGGGTTGTATTCGCAAATGTAGGCCAAATGCAAAGAGTCGATAAAAAAGGCACAAAGGCCCTTATTTCGCGGAGGAAGTCGAATCTAGTTGTAAGCGCCGTGTGTTTTGACCAGGCAAGAGTGGGCACGGCCCAACTGTGAATGTGGGATTAGCTTTCACTTGCAACGATGAGCTTGTAGCCACCGTAACGCCCACGCCTCCCCTACTCCACGAAGAGTCACGTGTGACGAACAGTCAAGAAGCGAGAGGCAGGAGCCGTGTTTTAATTAGGTACACGCCTCTATATGTACATGTGGTTTATCGCAACGCGAGATACGCCTGCGTGTGTTGCTTGCGCAACTCCACTGGTCAGCTGGCGCAAAGCTATCTACGTGCGTTTGAGTAGTCCGTGAGTATGTCAAACACGACTGCATTTGGTGCGCAAGCGATCCATGGAACGAACCCACAGTTTCTTGTGGAACGCGTCATTCGCTCGCGCATTTATGACTCGACATACTGGAAGCAAGACTGCTTTGCGTTGAATGCTGCTACTTTGATTGACAAAGCAGTTGACCTGACATATGTGGGTGGTACATATGGTGCGCAGCGACCCAGTCCCTTTCTGTGCTTAATCTTAAAGCTCTTGCAGATCCAACCGGAACGTGCTATAGTGTTGGAGTACTTGGCTGCAGAGGATTTCAAGTATTTGCGAGCTGTGGCTGCATTGTACGTGCGTCTCACGTTTCCTGCGATCGAGGTGTATGAGCTTCTGGAACCGATGCTCAATGATTATCGCAAACTACGCTGGCGAGATATGGCTGGAAATTACTCTCTAACACATATGGATGAATTCATCGATCAGTTACTAACGGAAGAACGTGTGTGTGAATTGATCTTGCCGCGTTTGACGAAGCGCTCCGTTCTTGAGTCAAATGATGGACTTCGACCACGCGTATCGCGTCTTGAGGATGCTCTTTTGCGTGGTGAAGCACCGGGACTCGAGGACCGTCGCAAAACCTGTGACGGTGATGCTAGCGATAGTGACGACTCACTGACAGCATTGCGTACCGAACGTGCGACGCGCATAGCACAAGCTGATCGATTGCGGCATTCAAAGCATGCTGCCGTGAAACCTGGTGTCGGCACCCATGTTAATGCTGACACAGATGCAGACAGCGAAATATATGCCTCACAACAGTCCGAATCAGAGGAAGAGAAATTACAAGCGCGTCTCATTCGAAGCCGTACACCGAGTGTCTCGCCAGATCGACAAATGTCTCCCAAGATCAGTGCTCGATCCGGGAGTGTGTCTCCTCCCGCATTCCAGTCTCGTTCACCAAGCATGTCTCCATCAACAGATTAATGAACTATGTTACACAATGGGGAAAAGAAAATGCTAGTCCAAATTGGGATGATGTGCAATCCATCACTCCGAGTCCAGTAAGTCATCTAGTTCGCTAGATGACAGTCGATCATCACTTGATACGTCATCTATGCTAAGATCCTGCTCAGCTGCTGGAATGTGTTGTGTGCCAAGGACGGTCGTTGGGCGCAAGTGTGGCATGAACATGGAAATGACATGCGGCCGCGTATCACGGGTCGCTAGTTCTTGAAGCATGGACGAAGTCTGCTCGTGCGCAAGACGCACAAGTGCTTCGTTTGCTTGTCGGAGTCGCGTACACTCCGCACTAATTTCTGCCAAGAAAGCATCACGCTCTTTGTTGGCCGCCTCCGCTGCTTCCAGGCGCTTCATCCATTCGGCCTCGACGTCTTCCCGCATTTTTTGTGGCGCCTCGAGAGTTTGAGCTTCGCATACGGTCTCAAGCTCACGTATTTGTTGCAGCAAAAACTGGATGCGTGCATCTTTGACGTCATCGCTCGCATTCGTGCTCATGGGCAAAGACATTCTCGCGGCTAACTGGCGCTCAAGACGCCGGATCTTTTCCAGTGCTGCATGTAGTTTCTCCTGCAGAACAGGAAGTGGATCATCAAAAGCAAAGCCCCGCTGCTTTGTCGGTGATACAGGATGCGATGTTCCCTGTGCAGGTGGCTCCGCTCCACCTTGCAATATCAAGGCGCCAAGCTCTTCTAGACGTGCGTGCAAGGTCTCAACCGTTACAGGGATGCTCTGAGTCGAAGGCTGTCTAGACGACGGCTTCTTCGATTGCAGCTCAGCTACTTGCGCGCGTAATGAGCCCATCTCCTCGCGGTATTGGGCAAGCAGAGTCTGCGACTCCCCTTGCAATGACACATGGCCTTCATACTCATTGATAGGCGCTCGCACACGCACATGCTTGATCCGACGAGCAAAGTTTAATGTGCTCAGACTTTCCTCGACCATTGCTGGCGATGGATTTAGCGTGCACACAACGGCGATCCGAGAACGGCCATTCAAGTTGTTCTGTAAGATGCGCGTAAGCTTGGATTCTCGATACGGGATGTGGCCTCCACGCCCGCCTGCGCCCTTCTCGGAAAGTGCAAAAATGACCTTCCCTAAGCTCAGTAAGCTTTTATTGATATTACCTCCTTCAGTCCGCCGGGGTTTCGTATTCACGGAATGTCGCTCAGAACCTGCTAAGTCAATGAGGGACAATTCACTAATCCGATATGGCCGAGTGTTAGCTGGATTACGATCCCAGGACTCAATTGTAATTTTGAAGCAAGTATGACTTCGAGACGAACGTTCGTTCCAGTCGGTGGCCCCCGTGTGCCGGTTCGATTCACCACGCGCGAGGAGTTTGAATACATGCGCAGGTGATGTTACCACTTCCTCATGCAACGGGGCGACTAAGACAGCGTTGGGGCCGCGCCTTCGATCGTCACGAACTTGGGGCTGATTCGCAGGTTCAAGCAAGTCACGCACAATCTCATTCCATATTTCAAGGTAGCTGACACGAATAAGATATTCACGCCGTGTCGAGCCTTGGCAGATTCCATTAAATATATCTTGGACAGCACGTGGAATCACACCTGGCTCGCGACCGTCTTCATCGCCACTTAGCGTAAACGTTTTTCCACTGGCTGTCTGGCCATAAGCAAAAATTACAGCATTGTAGCCATGAAGCGCGGAATGCACGAGTGGTCGCGCCAGCGCCGAGTAGATGTGCGCATTGGAGCTGCCTGTGTGCACGTCGTCGAAATAGTATGGCTTATCCGCATTCGGCTGCATGCGCCCACAAGCTAGCGCTGAATCAAGTGCAAGTGACGCAGATTCTGATGAAGCCACCCATGCACACTGTTCATCTTCTGCGTTTGGACGTACGCGAATATGTACTTGGACCGACTCGCCACTGGGGTGGGTATCATCAGACTCTAGCACGAACGAATTATCGCCTAATTCATGCTGGAGTGTTGAAACATCAATTCGTGAACTAGGCGAAGGAGGATCCGGAATCCGTAACTGCTGTTGAGGGCGTTCAGGCGAGCATGTGAGTCGATCTGATTCAGTTGGCGTCAGCCCAGACGACTTTGCTTTGGACGTTCTTATTCCTTCAGTTACTTTCGCACGCACAGTGCGTGAAGCTGATGCAGGGGATGGCGTCGACACTGACTTGGACAAGGCAAAAGGAACCGACTGAGTCCGGGCCTGTGCTTGAGCATGCGGCTGAGAAAATGGTTCCATTCGGACAACGTGCGAGGGTAAGACAGACCGATTCTGTAAATTTGGCTTGTTTGATGATTCAACACTCTGTTCAGCTAAAATAGAAGAATGGTGCTCATCTTTCCAGTTGGTCATGGATGTTGCAGGTCGATGTGATTCGGCGCATGGCCTTGTCATTAAAGTCGGTGACGGTCGAACAAGTGGCTTGGCATTTCGCAGGGGAGATCGGGAGGATAAAGAAGAGCAATTCTTGTGCTGGGATAAAGGCACCCCCTGCCCCATCAAATCTGATGGTACATCTTGTTTGGAGGGCGAAGAGATAGTTGTTGGATACAGCTGGGTATGCGTGGATGCTTCTTCAGGTAAACAAGAAGATATAATTGGGCTATCATGATCGCTTTTGTGCTCAGCTTCGTTGAGCACAAAGCTATTTGTCAATGGTTGTTGCTGCGACACATGGCTTGCATTGCCCTTTTCCTTATGATGCACAGCAACAGAGATGGGGACGAAAGGGCGAAAGTGTTTCTTGCGTGGCGTTGGCATAAATGGAAGTCGCGGTTTCGCTGAAGCAGAGCAAGCCATTTCTTGATCTATGGCAGGAACGATTCCAGCCTGACGTTGCTCTGGCCGGTACCCGCACATGCCCGTGCCGCCCACGTCCATACAAGGACGACGTGAGGCCAGCGCCAAGCGAAAGTGTTGTGCCGCGCGTGTAGCATGGAGTGCACGCGACACATCACGTGAGTGTTGGTGATCGGTCGAGGAAGCTCATTACGCGGCCTGTTGCTCGGTGTCCAGCAAACGTAGGGCCCGTGGAGGTGTGCATGCGCGCCTGGAAGAAGTGAATGGGTGGGCAGATACGTGAATAAAGAGAGAAGTGGACAAGCGACGGCCAACTGCAGTGGCGATAATAATCCTGTGGTGTCAACGACCATGAGTAGTGGTGATGGTGACGTCGGCAAAATAGAAGAGCTTCCAGAAGAAATTCGCAACGCAGATGTCCAGGAAATTCAGATGCGTACGCGCATGCTAGAAAACGAACTCCGGATGCTAAAGTCCGAGCATGTGCGGCTTTCTCATGAGCGGGCAGTTATGCGCGAGCGTATCTCTGACAACACTGAAAAGATCTCCCAAAACAAAATGCTGCCATACCTGGTTGGAAATGTTGTTGAAATTCTAGACATGGACCCTGATATCGACGAGGATTCAGAAGAAGCTGCGAACGTTGCGCCAAACTCGCGACCACATGGCAAGTGTGCTGTTATCAAGACATCTACGCGGCAAACAATCTTCCTACCACTGATCGGTCTTGTTCCAGCGGAAGAACTGGAACCTGGTGATCTCATTGGCGTGAATAAAGACAGCTACCTGATTCTCGATAAACTACCTGCTGAGTACGACTCGCGAGTCAAGGCGATGGAGGTGGACGAACGGCCCACTGAAACTTATACTGATATTGGTGGGCTCGACAAACAGATTGAAGAGCTAGTCGAGGCTATTGTATTGCCAATGCAGCAAGAGCAAAAGTTCAAGAACCTGGGTATCAAGCCACCGAAAGGCGCGCTAATGTATGGCCCGCCTGGCACAGGCAAGACGCTCTTGGCCCGAGCTTGTGCCGCACAAACAAACGCGTGTTACCTAAAACTGGCCGGACCTTCACTTGTGCAGATGTTCATTGGTGATGGTGCGAAGCTTGTGCGGGATGCTTTTGAGCTTGCTAAGGAGAAGTCGCCGGCCATAATTTTTATCGACGAAATTGATGCCATTGGTACAAAACGGTTTGATTCTGATAAGTCTGGTGACAGAGAAGTGCAACGTACAATGCTTGAGTTACTTAATCAGCTTGATGGTTTCTCAAGTGATCAGAACATCAAAGTTATCGCTGCGACTAACCGAATTGATATTCTGGATCCGGCTCTTCTTCGATCAGGCCGTCTCGATCGAAAAATTGAGTTCCCTCTTCCTAACGAAGAAGCACGAGCTAGGATCATGGAGATCCACAGCCGTAAAATGGCGGTCGGACCAAATGTCAATTTTGCTGAGCTGGCTCGCTCAACAGATGAAATGAATGGCGCACAGCTTAAAGCGGTCTGTGTCGAAGCTGGCATGATTGCCTTGCGTGAAGGTGCGACTGAGCTGGATCATGAGCACTTCCTCGGCGGTATTCTCGAGGTCCAGGCCCTTAAGAAATCAGACCACTTTTACTATGCTTAATACGTCACGCTGCCCAATTCATAGCTATGATTCATGCTGTACAAGCAAAAGAATGACAGTGACTAAAACAATTGTGCAAACCATTACAGAGAATAGTGCAATGATGGGATTTGTTTGATCCTCACATTCGTCCAAAAAAATATGCTCGCGCGCTAATTCATGGATACATTTGAAGTAGTCAGACGTGGATATGACCCATGAAAGAACTCCCAACGCGAAGTAAATAGATCCAAGTGTTATATCTTGTGTCCGAGTACTTATAAACTGGGTCGCAAGATCGGTCTGACCATCGAAGAAACCCGAATCGCTGGCAGATATGACCTGTTGAACTACATCATAATTGCTCAGTGTCAAGCTGCTCGATTGTTCAGACGTCAAAGCTAAGCTTGATGCAATGTTTTCGTAATGTTTGTCCAAGTTTATAATTCGAAGATCGAGAAACATTGTAACTGAGAGCACAGTGACCATTGCCAAAAATTTTGACCAAGACATGTAAGTTCGTTCACGCATGCAAAAATCACGAGCAGTTTCGCAAGGCATATAGGCAGCTTTAAGTCCAAACCAGTTTGTCAAGGTAAACCAATGGTGGTATTCCTCGCGTTCTAGCTGTCCCCGCATAGCACTGCCCTCATCGTTGTTCACATCGCTGTGCAACAAAAATCCGTCCTCAGCCAAAGATTGCCGGTATTCCTCCTCGTGATTTCGTTCCAATAATATCAGATCCTCGATTTGATGCCACTCATTTGAAACCGGCCGCCGAGCCGCCTCGATGTGACTCGAGCGAGCCATATAATGGTAATCACCAGTACGCACTTTAAACGCAACAATTACTTTGAAACTTCAAATTGAACGCATATCTAATCTATATGTTCGCCGAAAGCGTAGAACAGCCAGCTATAGCTCAGCTGGAAGAGCGAAGGTTTGTAATTGGTTTCCGGTTATTTCCACCTTAGGTCCCGTGTTCGAATCACGGTGGCTGGATAGCTTTTTCCAACATTTTTATCAGTTTCGAAATGAGTGAATTTAGGTTAATCGAACAAGATCGAGCCAATCTTATACATACATATATAGGAAGACCCGCTCATACAATGCTGTCAACGTGAATAAATTTAACATGTCTGGTTAAAATATATCCTTTTTATAATGCTACCTCCAGTATTGGATTTGACTGAACCAGCTATAGCTCAGCTGGAAGAGCGAAGGTTTGTAATTGGTTATCGGTTATTCCCACCTTAGGTCCCGTGTTCGAATCACGGTGGCTGGATCTTTTTGAGACACTTTTTAATTTTGTAAAGCTACAAATTGACCTGAAAAGTAAGCCTCAGCGGGATAGTATCGACACCGAATGGATCGGCCTGCTACGAATCTTGCATCCAATGCACGAACTGCACGGTAGGCACCAGCCGCACCGGTGAACTGAACAAACACACGCAAGAGACCATTATCATCATGAGGATAAATGATGATATTTTGTATAAATCCGTAACGGTTGCACTCTTCTTCAACATCTTGACGCAAATCTGAAAGTTTGATTTGGCATGGATCGAAGTATTCGAGCACGACAATTTCGCTGGGATCACCGAATTGCACGTATGAATTGTCGCCGGACGGATCCAAATTTGGATTGACGACCAAGCCCCGACCCTTGCCACCAATGCATGTAGCTTCTAGAGGCGCAGCAATACCTTTGTTTCCTTCAGGACCCTACATGTGTAAGAAACGCAATAAAAGGATTAAGATCGCAAAAACAAATGTAATAAAATACATACCAGTCCTTGCCCTTTCTTATAGCCATATTTTGCCATGATTCTTTCAGCAAAGCTTGCAGTGTCAGGTACATCACAACTAGGCAGTTCAGAGGCACGCTTCGTGTCCTGCATTTCATTGTCAATAGGTGACATAGACTTTTTCCGTAGAACAGACAGTGGTGGAAGTGGGGGTGGACCAGGAGGGGAGCCGCATTTTGAAAAGATTGAGCACCGTTTTACGCTCTGTGATTGAGTGCCTTGGTCCGATTCAGTTGATCGAAACTGATAGCTCGTAGGAGGAGCATATTGTGATCGACGTGGCACACCATCTTCACTCTCACTTGAGCTTTCGTCATAATGTTGAAGCCTGCGCCATTCCTTTAAGCTATCGCAAAATGATGTGTATTCATTTGGCATAAAGGGATGATATTCAGCGCAGTAATTAACAGTTTTCAGCGAAGACGGAGCGGCTGGTGCCTTGAAGGTAAGTCAGGAAAAAAATGCAGACGTACAGTTTTTTTACCGTGCAGAGCGGCCATTGAATGTATATGTTCGTGATCTTGTGTAGGACCATGGTATGGTGCACAAGTAATTGACTCACCTAAGTCCTCTTCAGCCATTTGAGCCAAGTCTACGTCTTTTTTGTGCTCGTAAGAAGAAAGAGCCATGGGAACGGCTCTATCAACTTTCGGCATATCCGGTTTCATAGGTGCAGGAACATTAGATGTTATTTGATGGGTTTTAGAGTAAAAAGGAGCACTTCGATGAGTATTGCTTTTGTTTAAACGAGGAACAAAGCGCAAGGCAGTTGACATAGAAGTTGCCTTCACGTCGGCCTCACTCGAAGGTTTTCGAGGCATAATTGTGCCGGCCGCATTTGAAAATACTCCTGCATACAACGAAGAATTTTTCAGAACATTTTCTTCTGGCTTAAAAGTAGGAGATCTTGACCGAGAATTAGGAGTACTGGGAGTGCAAGAGGAAGATGATGATCTTGACATCATTCATACACTCACTGTTTGAAGTGTGAGTAGGCAATGTGGAGGCAAGTGTGCGATGTTAGTGCTTATCAACAGCGGAGTGGCGAATGTAATTTGCACCTCAGATCCACCGCTAGTCAACAGCGTTGTCAAGATATTTTTCTTCCTGGGGGCGGCCATGAGATAATGCGATCGCTCCAAGAGGAAGTGCGTGAATGTGTGCAAGTGCTAGAAACACGCACGACAGAAATATTTTCTGAGTTAGCTCAGGCATGCTCTCTTGAACGCACAGGCGAAACAGTAAATCTACGCCCATGGGTTCATGAGAAAAACTTGGCTCTGACACAGGCAGAGCTATTCCGACTGGTAGATGCAGCCGTACAGCACCAAGAAAACCAGATGCGCCTAACTCCCCTAATTGAGCGAATTAAGGAGCGTGATACGAAGCAGCGGCAAACGATAATGCGTGTCTCTGAGCTTCAAACAGAGCTTCTAGCGCTACTAGAGCGCGGTGAGAGAAATGCAAAGGATATGAAAAAGGCAGAGTCTACACCAATATACTACAATGATATACTTGAATATGCGCAAAGACTCGCACGTTACACGTCTGCACCGCGTGGTCACAGGTTACAAGAAGCGAGCCAAGTTAATGAAGCGACAGGTGATACAAGCATAGCTGCGGCACAGTCACAAAAAGCATCGCAAACAAATTCGAAGGCGTCAGAACAACACCAGCAGCATCATATCGAATTTGGAAAGTCCGACTATAATCAAAACGCGACCCGCGCCATGTCCTACTACGACCCTGTCATACCGGAAACGCCACAAGAGCTGCCATTTCCGAGCGATCGACTCATGCGACAAGGCATTCTCTATGCTGATGCTGCCAAGGAAGATGGCGTCATGACTGAGCCAACAGATGCAACAGCGCAGTCGTCGACCAAAGAAGAGCACGAACTTGTGGAATCGCAAAAACCAGCGGTACCATCCGTGCCTGTTCTTGACTCATTTGCCATGGACACAGATGACGCGTTTGATCTGGACCTAAACCCATAGTCGGATTCTTTGCATGTGCCAGGTCCATACCAGTATTATCATATTGGCAGCAATCAAGCCATGGGATTTGTTAATAGAACTACGACATAGTCACACCATGTCCACTCGCTGTAATTATTTAAAAAATAGCTGGAATCAACTTGAGTTAACAAAACTCACGAGCTTTCCTGGTGGTTGCGACGTTGTCAAATACCTTTCCTTGCGCCTGTCTGACTGATGGTTTATGCCATCAACGCGGCTGTCGTCCAGGAGGGCGTGAGTGGAGGAGAGTACACTGCCATGAGGATGTGTGCCTTATAGGTACGACTGACATGACACGCACGCGGGTTGGCTTGCGCCGGATGGTAGGACAGGGGCGACGCGGCCAATCCCAGACTCTCGGCCATCAGTCGACGTGCCTCGTTCGTCACCAGCCCCATAAGCCCCTTCTCGCTACACAATGAACGTGAGTTCCTCGATGGCGGATGGCGCCACGAGCATGTCTCACGATGACAGCACAATGGGTGGCAATATGGGGAGTGCAAATGGGAGTGGCAACTTGAACACGTCGTACCTTCAAACACCGCCTCGAAATTACTTGCGCCAGCAGCAGCCGACCTTGCTTACACCGACTATGCACCCACAAAGAAGTCCGCAAGTGAACCAGCCGATAATAATGACATCATCGCCGTGGAGCACATCACCTCGTCAGTCAGATGCCTCCTTATCACCCAAGGGCTTGTATGATCGACGGGATCAAGTCGGGCTCGGTGAACTCACAACACCGCGATGGATGATGTCACATGGCCATCCGGATGCAGATTTTCCGCAGCGACTTCTTCCGCTCGATTCGCCTGCATATACTGGGAGTGTTGTCGCAAATACCAGCGGCGGAACTGGTGATCTCAGCACACCTGGCGTTGCAGCCACTCGTGATCGGAACAGTGCGAGGGAGAAGAGTGCACGCGCTATTTCATATTCTCTGAGTAATACGAATCATGCTTCGAGCAGTAAATTGATGCCTTCATTTTCATCGATGCAATTCGACGAAGCGCCTGTTGACTTTCCATCTCCGCCAATCGAGCCATATGAGGTGTCATCCTATGAAACACCAGCACGTCGTGCAGATAGGCGTTGGAAGCCTCCGACTGCAAGTACAGCTTCAGTAGCAAATGGAGTCGATGGCGCGGGCACTAGTGCAACTACAGGCAATTCTGCCAGCGCTGTGCCGGCGGGGGCCGCCGGCCCGCCTCCAGCACCGCCGCCGGCATCTATGCCTGTACAAATGGAAAATTCGTTACACTCACCACCCGTTCATGGCTCGTTGACAGATATCACGGATAACATGTACCACATGAACATGTCGCCTTTGTCAACGCCGCAAACACAGTCCAGCAGCTTGGACGTGTTTCTAGACAACCCAGCTCAGTCGCCGTTTCAGTCTCAGTCTCATACACAGGTGCAACCGCCTTATTTAAAAGTTCATCCACAAACATATTCATCTCAAGCATCGTCCGTCGCGTCGTCTGTGCCATCTCCATCTATCCCTTCACAAGAACGCGCAGGATTTTCGCGTGTGGAAGAGCAGGCTGGACCGGATCATTCTCGCTGGAGCGTAGCACCGGCTCAAGCGCCGCCAAGTCCCTCGGTTCTTCCATCAGGCATGACCTTCTCAGAGGCAGCTGTACCTACATCTGAAACAATGAGCTCGCCACGTGTACCGAAATCACCAAGATGGCGGCAGCGTGCAGTATCTCGCGTGGACGATACGGACGAATCGAGCTCCTTGGCTGGTCGACTCTCGCGCCGCTCACTCGTAGCACTCAGCTCTCTCTTTAAATCAAGTCCGCGTCGCACGACAAAAGATGTTTCTGACACGAACGCGGGAAGTGCTGGCGGCAGCACTGGTAATGGCACTACCGCCATACCATCTGCAGTTGCATACTCCTCAGCAAAAGTGGCGACGCCAGAACCATCCACGCCACCGTCCCGTTCACGACTCTCATTCTCGCGCCGCCGCCGCCAAAGCCTACAGCATGTCCGCAATTCCCTTGCTCGACAAGCACGCGCCGATCAGCCTGGCGTACCCGATGTGCCTCATGTGCGCGACACACCCAACACGCGTGCATCGACAGGCGCGAACTTTAGTACTCCAACAAAATATGCGCCAAATCTTCCCCCTAAGTCATCACGTCGCGAGGGTGCTGACGTCGTTGTGCCTCTGCGCACAGAGCCTTCGCCTTATTACACGGCCAAGGCACAGGGTAGTCGTATTCCTCGTGCTTCATCGATGATGCGGATTCTCAGACGAAAGTCGGGTGATCAGGATGATCTGCGTGAATCACGCTTGCCAGTCAGTTCATCAATGCAAAGCATCAGCTCGGCGTCCGAGTCGCCTTTCGTATCGCTTCGCAGCAATAACAACCAGAATAATGCAGGACAACGCTCAGAACAGCGGCCACTGCGCACGTCGTCTCGTAAAGCAGTGGAAGCATCACCCGTGAAAGCTCGCACTTTGCGCAAGTCACAAGCAAGTGCTGAAGCAGCAGAAGCGCTTCGTCGACAGCAGACTGCACAGACAAACTCTGACGTTGGCATGTCAACGGCATCGTTGTCGATCCCAGCGACATCAACTAATGCAAATGCTACATCAGTTCAAGAAACTGCTCGTTCTCATGCTTCTCGCACACCATCAATGGCATCAAGCACGCTGGAATCGGGAATCCCTGTGCCAACAGATGTGCGCCGCCGTCCACCAAGTGCTCAGTCACGCCGGTCGATTCGTGTGTCTGTGGACGATTCTCAAGCTGGTGACGACGAGATGGAACGGCATATTCAACGCGTGTTCCGTCGAAAACTTGCAGGTGGTGCGCGGTATGAGGACCTTGAGAAGCAGCTCGCATTCCCCCAACCGACAGCAGCAACTAAACGTCTATCGCCTCGGCAGGCCGAGGTGATTTATGGAAACCACATGTGCCCATATGAGCAGCAAGAGATCCATCAATATGATTCCATTTATTATGTCGGCTCGTATGCGCGGCACAAGCACTACGCAGTGCCGGAGAAGACCGATCGGAACTATGGCTACGACGACGAGCGGGGTGACTATATCGTGAACCTTCGAGATCATCTTGCATACCGATACGAAATCCTTAAGTCATTAGGTCGGGGCAGTTTTGGGCAGGTCCTACAATGCCGCGACCACAAGACCGGGCAGTATGTGGCCATCAAGCTGATTCGCAATAAGCGCCGCTTTCATCACCAGGCAGTGGTGGAGGTTCGGATCATGGAACATCTTACACGAGCGGATCCCGATGGCCAACACCATGTTGTTCACATGACAGATTCGTTTACGTTTCGGCACCATCTGTGTGTCACAATGGAGCTTTTGAGCATCAACCTCTACGAGTTAATCAAAGCGAACAGTTTTGAAGGCTTCTCAGCGACTCTGATCCGCCGCTTCACATTACAGACGCTCCAATGCTTGGCACTTATGCGCCAAGCTAGGATTGTTCACTGTGATTTGAAGCCAGAAAATATTCTCCTCGTACATCCACGGCGTAGTGAAATTCGTGTGATTGACTTTGGTTCGAGCTGCTACGAGGATGAAAAGGTATATACGTACATTCAGAGCCGCTTCTACCGTTCACCTGAAGTGATTTTGGGCATGGAGTATAACATGGCTATTGACATGTGGAGCCTGGGCTGTATTTTAGTTGAGCTTTTTACGGGATACCCAATTTTTCCTGGAGAAAATGAACATGACCAGCTTGCATGCATCATGGAAGTATTAGGCCTACCAGACCGTCATCTACTGGAAAAGAGCACGCGAACGAAATTATTTTTCGATAGCACAGGTGCACCAAGGCCTGTGGTCACATCGCGAGGACAAAAGCGGCGTCCGCAATCAAAACCACTTGCGTCCGTTCTGCGCACGAATGACGAGTGGTTTCTTGACTTCGTGGCGCGATGCCTCACATGGGATCCTGAGCGCCGCATCAAGGCTGATGCAGCCCTGCATCATCCATGGTTCGTGCATCGCGCGGATTCCGTTATTCCGCGTCTTCCTCAAACCCGACGCTTAACTCGGCCTGACACAGCGCGTTCTTTAGAGTCAGGTTCATTGCTGCCACGCGCTACGCCTGCATCCCATCGTTCGTAGACACTTATGAAACATGTGCTAGACTGCAAGATTATTCTATTGGTACAGGCCGGGCCGTTGCGTCGTAGGCTATTACGTAGGCATCCGACACTGTCTTCGAGCTGCTTCGCCTATGCGTGTAACTAGTAGCTGCATCCCGCGTTGATAGCAAGGATAGCTACAGGCAGGCAAATCTGCAACCGATTGACTGAGCTTTTTGTTCAGACCCACGGCGAATGTTTGCAAAACCATCTCTACTGCATGCTAGGACATTTCACTCTTAGAGTCTACACTAGAAAAGCATCCAACCCGTATGCGCGAGTCTTGTCCGGCACCTGTGTATGGAGCTGCGACACAAACGACACAAGTTGGCCACGCAGCTGTCCACCCAGCACGTCCTCTTCGTTGCTGAGCACGTGACGGAACAGTTGGAGAATGGTATCGAGGTGTTGCATGCCAACAGGGTTGTTCGTCTGAATCAGCTGGATCAAACACAGAAGCACAGGCGCCCACTCTGCATAATCGTTCTCCAGTGGAAGCGAGGCAAACAAGATCGGTAGGGCTTGATCCAATGGCATAGCAGACGCATTTTTCATGATCATCCGAGCAAGGCATCCACATGCATTATCACGGGCAGTCTTCAGATCATCCGCCTCCTCAGCGCGCTTTTCGAAATAGCTTTGGAGCGCTGTCAGCAACGAGGCGTAGTGTTGCGACAAGTCCATCTCGCTGTGCTCGATCAGCACACCTGCGGCAAAGGCCGAGTTGGAACGCACAGATGCTTCCTCGTCCGTTATGGAGTGCGATAGCACGGTGAGAATGTCCTGAGTAAAGGGTGTGATTGCACTCTTCATGCCGACGATGACCTCGCCCAGTGAGCCAATCGCCGTGGCTCGGTCACTTTGAGAGCGCCCGGGACTGTAGTATTTGCAAAGAAGCGGCAAGAATTGTCGTAAAGGATCGACAAAGCTGGCACCCAACACATTCGCCATAGCGCCCACTAGATCAGTTGCTGCGCTAATCAGCACGGACTCGTACTCGCTTGAGTCTTCCATTTCTTCGCCCTCGTCACCAGCTTCGGGATCCAGTTGGGCAGGCGACTTCTTCTCTAGGATCTGGTGCGCATACAAGCACGCCGGCTCGAGCCACTGTGGGGCAAGCACGCCCGGTCCGCACTTGTTCAAGCAGGTGGCGAGAGATTGGCAAATCTCAATGGCAGCTGTACGGTCATCCTCTGCCTCCCATGCCTCCATAATGCTAGGCATCACCATCTGTACAATCTTCTGCACATCGGGATTCAGTGGCACCTTGACATCTGCGCCTGGCACCCAAGCTGGTGGGTTGCTCAGTTCATTGAGTGTACAAATAAATGTGAACAGTGTTGCGATAGCACTTTTCCGGATGCCCTGATAGAAGTGTGATGTGAGAGAAATCAACTCGTCGGTCGCTTTCTCAATGTACGGCAGGAATGCAGCACGCGTGTACTGGAAAAGTTCGCCGAGCGAGTCAGCCGCCACTTCCTTTTCAATCGCCACAGCTGTCGATACATTCATAAAGGAGTTAGCGAGCTCCTCCATGTCCACGAAACCGTCATCGTCGTCATCATCCTCATTTTCACCTGGCACACCGAATCCAGGAACCGTACCATCGCCGGGTGCTCCTGGCACGGGGTCGTGTTCGGACTGCTCGAAGCTTGCCAACATCTTTGGCACCACATGCTCCAAGTATGGGCCAAATTCTTCCTTGAATACACGTGCCATCACTGCGAAGAATATGTACGCACACTCGCGCAGACGTGGTTGATCCATGGCCAAGCTCTCAACAGTAATGCGCATCATATCTGGCAGATAAGGACGGAAAGCATCCGCGCCCACAGCCTCGGCAAACGTGCCAATCGTGTCCGTCGCAATACCACGCAAGTCAATTTCTTCGCCTTCCTCGGTGAGCAAGAGGAACGGCTGGATTCGCTGTATCAACGGTACAAAGTAAGGCACAAATCCTTCTTTCGCAGCATGAGCAGCACTTCCAATAGCACCCGTGATTGTGGCCTTCACTGCTACAGGTGCCGTATCAAGCAGACCAGTGAGACGCTCCATGATCGCCGGCAAGTACTGGCCAATGTCATCACCCATGACCTCGAGGAGAGCATCAAGAGCCGTGCATGCCGCGCGCTGTGTCTCTGGTGCGTTGATCAACTCCATGATTAGAGGCAGGAATACTGCATGCTTCGCTGCACACTCTTCATCAAGCATCTCGCAAAGGCAACCGAGCGTAATACACGACGCCTTTCTCACGACAGACGACGAGTCCTTCATGCCATTTTCAACAAACGGCCACAGCTCGTCCATGTGCGGCCGAATGTATTCGGAGCAACCTTCAACACTGACGCCAAATGCCATCATTGCAGCCTTGCGATGCATAGCATCTGGATGAGCTGCATAGGCTTGCACCAGCTCCAGCAGCGGCGGGAAGACATGACTAGGCGGCAGCTCTGTCGCCAGTAGATCAATAACACGGAGAGCAAGACGTGCAGGTGTGTCTTCTTCGACATCGTCTGACTCTTCTTCAGTTGCAATAGGCATGAGTTGCTCGAGCATGGGCTTCGCAAGACCAAGGCTCTGGACACGCGAGCGCTTGTACTGGATGGTCCATACCAGCGAGTTCAGACACATGAGACGCAGATCCTCTTCATGCTCGCGGTTCGCACTGTTTTGTACGAAGAAAGCCACCAGCTCAGAAAGGTGTGTAGTCAGAACAGGAGCCTCCAGCATGCAAAGGTTTTCAAAGACATCAAGAATTTGGCGGACACCCTCAGTGTGCGACGAGTCCAAGCTCTGTTGCAACACGATGAGCATTTGCGGTACAGCACTCTGCATTGCGGCGAGATCCGCCTGGTCATCCATATCAAGGTTCTCTGCCACTTTGCTCAACGCTCGCACAGTCGTAATACGCACGTCCAAACTCTCAGGGTCCTGGATACCCTTTGCAAAGAGAGACATGATATGGGGGAGCTCATGCTTCAGAGCCTCTGTATCGACAAATGTCTCGAGTACAATAAACAGAACAAGCATGGCAGTCTGGCGCTGCAGAGCATTGGGCGCTGTCGCAGACTCGTACAGCCACGGTAGGAGAGCGGGCCACGAGTGGTTCGGAAGTTCTTTGCGGGCAATCTCGGCAATCAAGCGCGCCAATGCATTGCGCATCGCAGCATTCTGCTCTTGTGCGATCATTTCAAGAAGCTTACTCTTAACACCTTCGCGAATCTCAACACGATGTTTCGTCCACACCTTGGTGCTTTTGGCAAGTTTCTTTCGAAGTTCGACAGCTGCAAGCTGTCGAACAGCAAGGTCAGAGGACGTCGCAATAATCTCGAAGAGCGCCGGCACAGCTTTACCATCCTTCAGGTACCGGGACTGAAGAGCCTCAGTCGCCTATATGTATATGTTAGCCAACGGCGATCGATCACTTTCGTGCGTCAACGTACAGCTTTGAGTACTGCCGTATCAGGCACATTCGCCTGTTGCAGTAATCCGTGCAATTCTTGCACGTAGTTGGGCTGAAACATTAGTCGTCTTTATCTTGACAATACAAAGTACCTACATCCATATCCATGGTCACAACAGCCGAAGTATAACGTAAGGGATGGATGAATAGGTCTCGGAAAAAAAATCAGACAGCTCACGTGTTCATCAAAAAAAAATAAACACACAGACATGCCGAGTCCAATAGACAGGCATGTAACTTTGGTGGCAAGATTAGCTCAAGATCTATTAGCAACAGGAGCCGCTGAACACTAAGATGTCAAGAATAAATAGAAGCTATGGTCAAAGGTGAAAAGCTAATTCAAGGATATCAAAAAAAATTCAGTGAATATTTTGATAATATGACATAGATAGAAGAGAAACGTTACTTAGGATGGGCCTATAGTGGATGTTGCATACTGATAGCGTGAGGAATCGAGGAGAGCCCTGACAAGGAGGAAATAAAGAGCGTTTAGGATATTTCGAAAAAATAGAGAGGATCATGGGTCATTAAGCCCCAAATCTATCCGAAAAACAGCCACTTTTTACGACGCGACGACTGACTGTTTGTCGAGTCGCCTGATCTTGACTCTTTCGAGGACGACTCGCCACCAGAGGCCATTTCGACCGCTTTGGGCTGCGGTGCAGCATCAATGGCCGACTGCAGTTGGCCATTCACGTGCACAGTCTCGCCATCCGGGGAAATACGACGCACCGTCTCATTCCCTTTCTCGTCGCGTTTTGTTATGATAGTCTCACGGCGGCCATTAACAACTGTAGTGCGGCGCGTTTCAGATGTTCCGCCGGTTCCACTCGTACCACCATTGAAAGAAAAGCTCGATGAGCTCGTTGAGAACGCCGATTCACCCGGCGCACTTGTGTGCATGGGCGACAAGCCCGACATGAGGCCAAAGGGGCTCATCCCCACACCACCCAGAGGTGATTCGTGATGCATTGGTATTCCAGCGAATGGATTATGCATAAACCCTGGTGGTGGCGCTCCAAACGATGTTGGGCGTCCAAACGCCGGCATGGCATGTAAATCAGTCATAGAAGCGAAACCGTTATCCCAACCGTGGTTCATCTCCATCTCGTGAAAATCGCGCGAGAACATGGAATTGAATAACTCAAAGGGATCAAATGGCGCACGCCCAAACGCATCTGCACCATTTCGGCCTTGTGCACGCCGCGCTGAATCAAAGCTGCTTTCCCACACAAACGTGTGTCCGTTAGGCGACATTGACGATTGCGGTTCAAAACCATCAGGCATTTCTCCTGACAAGAGAGGATATTCAAACCGATCATACTCCCATCGCCGGCGATCATCACTCAGAACTTCATATGCCTCGGCCACAAGCTTAAATTTGGCAGTTGCTTGCTCCTTGTTATCCGCAGCAGCTCGATCAGGATGGGATCGAAGTGCCTGCTTTCTATAAGCAGTCCGAATGTCTCCGGCCGTGGCTGATGGCTCGACCTCTAAGATGGCATACCAGTCGTTTGGCATGAAGTAAACGTTGCCGCCACAAATAGAGTCGTGCGTGTGAAGAGAATAAAGGGAGTGGATGATCGACCCAACACCTATTTGGCTTGCCAAGCAGTTCGATGGATGCTCACACGTGGAGCTCACGTGTACAGCAGGCTGCCTCATTTGATCCTGCCTTGTCGCGAGTGTGTCAGCTGACTGAAAAATGTCGCTGTGTTAGCCACTCGCACATGTCCATACCTCCGCCCAAACTCGCGCGTCCCATCAAATTGCACACTTGATGAGCGAGATGCATGTGCCTTCGCTCCGTGGTCGCAAGCGCAAGACTCAGTCGCAGTCGATGGCATGGGATCCAGCTAGGACCGCGAGTGCAAGTTTGCCTCGCGCGTCGCGTGCGCCGGGAGCGAGTGCAGCTGCTCAGAAGCGACCCTATTACAACATCATTTTTGGTCGTGAGCAAGAAGACGACATTGCTGACACACTTGTTGATACTCTTGACCTGATTGCGCCGCGTGACTTGTCTGCTGCTAGATATGCTTTGAATCATAAGCTTATGGATCAGATTATGGGCGGCACGCGTCTCGACATGCTCAAAGCTCCGGCTTCTCCATACGAGAGAAAGAACAAGGAACAATTGGTGAGCGCAGCCGCGGCACTTCAACGAGAAATACAAGAGATGCAACGTTGTCATGCAGCCGTGAAAGAGTCTTTTAAATTGCCAAAGTCCAGCGCGGCTTTATCGCAAGGTCCTGAGTTGGAATCGGAGTCCGAGCCTACGGCTAGCGCGGTGCCCGAACCTGAAGCCTGGGCTCGTGCACCAAGTCAAGGAAGTGTCCTAGGTATTGGTTATGTGCGAGCTCAAATGCCCGCCGAAGTTGTGGTTATTTTGGAATCGCAACAAGAGCGACGTCGCCACCGTCTTGAAATACAAAAGGCACAACACGAAGCGCAACAGAGAGCAGAAGAGAAAGCACGGCTAGTCGAGCAAGAAGCAAAATATATGAAGGAGCAGGAGGCACAGCAAAACCAGCACCAACCTGAGCAAGAAACTCGATTCTCTGTACCACAGGGATTGCAGCATGACGCACATCGTCAATCTCAACAGTGGGACGGGAATAGTAAACAGCAAGACACGCCGCGTGAATCATCACAACATGCACCAAGTCAGACTGTATGTGGACCCCACTACCCAACGCGACAAGAACCTCAGTATATGGGACAACAGGGCCCGTCCTAAATGCGATAGCGAATTCAGCAATATATCCAACACTAGTTGCTGACGGAATGGATACAAATGGGTACAATGAGAAAGAATTTGGCGTTGGTCTAAGATCTAAAAAACTACTTCTACACAAATTCAGTAATGATCATGTACATTGTCAAGTGAGAGCATGGCACGTTTTCGCTGCTCTGCGTGATTCGGTGTTTCGGCATTGAGACGATCTTCAGATCTTGGACTCCATGTTGGCTGGGGATTCGCATCTTGCGAAACAAGACCTAAAGCTAGGTCTCTTAACATGGTTCGCGCCAAGTCAATACGGGAGCTAGATGGCTCAGGCGGTGGCGGGTGTTGTCCGTATGATGAGGCTATTGCAGCACCGGTACTCGCAGAAGGGTTCTTGTACAGCTGGAGGGCCTGTTCAACTAGCTTGCGAGGGATTTCGATGTCAGGCATATGCATTAAAAGCTGCATAACTTCAATGTAGTCTCCATTCATGATTTCGTCCCGATGTGAGAGAAGCAGGACAGTAGAGATGTATGGCACAAGTTGCAGTGTACTGTCAATGGCAAATAGGGTGTCCCATAGTTCCACACATGTGTTTTCAGGAAATTCATACATGTATAAGAGTCGATGCCATCTCAATAAAATAGGTACCCAGTCAAGCTGGATAGCTTGCAGATGTGCGCCAAGATCAGAGTCTGCTCGATGCAATATAGCTTTGATGAGCGCCGGTGAGCCAGCTCGTTCGGACTGATAGTACAATGGTATTAAGCGGTTTGCAAGCGCGGAAAACAAGAAATATGTATCAGATTCCACTTCTTCAGGCATTAAAAGTACATGAAAGATCGATTGTGTAGATAAATTGGGTTCTTGGGTATCAGTAGCTAATGCAATTAAGCACGATTCAGACGAACGAAGCTTCCATAGCCTTGCTGCCAGCTCATGCATGCCTTGGCGATAACCTGGTTCGGGGTGCATGTGTGCCCATACACGCAATACTTGCGCCACGCTCTTTTTTTCAATTTCGGATAATCTTTCGCTAGATCTGGCGAGATCCAAGTCAATCAACGAATAAAGCTCTTGGATGTCCATTCGCTTTGGACCGATGGACTAGTGTCAGATTTTCCCCACTTTACCTACCTTGTGTACATCCTGCAAAGGATGCGTAAATTCAGATATAGTTGGTTCAGTATTTGCACGTTTCATTTCAAACGTAAATTTTGAACATAAATGACGGTATGCTCGTCTCTGCGTCCGCACAACCGATGGCCAGGCTGATGGTTGCTCTACTCGGATATCGCCCAAACAAAGGCGCCATGCTATTGAGTAAAAACGCATTGGTTCTTTCTTCTCGTCATCATACAATATAGACGCCCATTTTACCCTAACATGAGTGTTCGTACGCATACCTGTCCTGCTCAAGACGCTGTGGGTTCATCGTTGGGGACGTGCGAAGTTTTCTCTGCAATTGAAAAATTTGCACGCATTTATGGACACTCCTTCACATGTCAACTCTCGAAAAATCATGGCCTAATTTTTCTGCTCTGACACATTTTCCGCACGCATCACGACTCAGTGGACATTCGAGGTAATTTTCATTTTGGCCGGGCATCATGCCAACCAAGGCGCTATCGAGCCGTTTGCAAGGGCTCAAGTTCATGCAACGCGGTGCTCAGCGTGAAGCTGAACAGGCAGAGACGGACAGAGCAGACATTTCGTCCAGAACGAGATTCAACAGCGAGCGTCACGACGATGATGAGGACGACGATCCAAGTCCTACAACAGCTACAGATTCATCAATGTCTGAGCAATGGGTCGTACCTTCTTACTTTCGCGTAAAACCCAAAAATTCTGTACAAGAACCAGAGCAATGGGAATCATGGTTTCTCAATGCCACAGCGGAGGATCAGGCTCCAACCAGACAACAATTTGGTGCTTGGAAAGAAGAGATCCGCCGACCCAAAGCGCAACGCTCTGAGAACCATTTAGATCCTGCTTATTCCGACGACGCGACAGATGATGAAGAATTTAGCGATAACGAAGAAGATCAAGATATGGACGAAAGCATAAATCAGCGTGTTTCTGAGACATTCCGTAAAAGTCAAGATTTTCGTAAGCCACCAAGTGCATCTAATGGGCCCAAAACAGGTACAAAACGACGTGCTTCAGGTGCAATTCCTCCTAAACAACCCAAAATAGCCGCTGTGGCAGACAAGTCAAAGGGTTTGCGCAAGAAGAAAGAGTCGCCTTAGATGGATATGAGGTCTGCTTGTGTACGTGCATCAAGACCAGTTGCACTCGTTTGCAATTATGGAAGCCTATGGGATATCAATTCCCTAATGCATTCCTCAGTATGCGAAGCATACAAATACTTTTCCAGATGCGCTCCCTGGTCTTAAGGACACATTCAGTCGTGAATCGCTTGTATCAAATGCATGTACTTTTACATCTAATATGTATACGTAGGAACGACTCTTCAGAGTCAGTCATATATTGCTTGCTGTTGCACTAGCATTAGAGGATTCAGCATCCGCAGAGAGATCCATGGGTCTGAGAACGTCCGTGCTGTCGATCGAGTTGCATAAATGCAAGCATTGGATAGGGCAAGGTTCTTGAGGCACTCAGCAAGTGATGACATAATCATATCTGTTCGCGGACGAGCCGACCGAGGTAATGTGGCAGGCATGAATCCTCGACAGTCCCAGTTGTTCCTCGCCACTGTCCCTTGGCAGTTGTTTTAGGATCCGCATTGGTAACTTGATCTTGACCAAGAGCGTCGAAGACGACACAACATGAAAGGGTTCACGAAATTCATCCAGCGGACGCCGCACATGGTGACTTCAAAAGTGGGCATCTCGGCTAAGTCGACAGATGTGGAATTTGATCATTTGCGACACAAGTTCGAGGCCATGGAGAAGTTGATCAAGCAGCTGTCGAAAGAGTCGCAGACGTATTTGAATGCTGTGAAAAGTATGTGGAAATCATAAGACTAACGCTTTGCGTAGAGATGCTAGAGTCGTGCTCGTTGTTTGCAGCAGAGTTCAGTACGCTCTTCCATCCGTTTGGCACGGAATACGACATTGAGCGCCGACACCCCGAGACGGTTCAGACCTTGGTCAATCTGTCTGGTTATGTGACATACATTGATGACATACGCGAGACATTGCGTCCTGAGATTGAATTGATCGAAACCCGCGTGGTGGCGCCGATTCAAGAGGTTGAACAAGTCCTCAAGAGCATTAACAAGGCAATCACGAAGCGCGACCACAAATTGATTGACTTTGACCGGCACACTAACTCGTACACAAAATTGAAGGAAAAGCAGAATCGTTCCGCTAAAGACGACCAACATATGTTTAAGCTCGAGCACGACTGTGAAGCGGCTGCAGCCGATTATGAACATCATAACAATCTGTTGAAAGCTGAACTCCCTCAATTTCTTGCCATGGCCACCAAGTTCATCGGCCCACTCTTCTATTCTCTGTACTACATGCAACTCAATGTGTTTTACCTGTCTATGGAGAAACTCAAGTCATATGCCGAGGGCCGTTTTGACTTGTCAGAAAACAACCTCATTTCTCATGAGCACAAATTTGCCATGGACATGAGCCATATTTTGGCTGAATTCGATTCGTTTTCCATTCAAAAACCCGGACCACCAACAGCCCGTATTCTGCAAATGGCCAAGGCTGGTGCACCGCTCAGTTCTCGACCCAAAGGACTTCCCTCAGCTGTAAGTGCTCCATCAACCACTGGCACTGGTGCCAAGGTTGGCGCGGCTACAGTGCCTCCAACAGCAACAGCTACCTCTGCTGCAGCACCCCCACCAGCGTACACGCCTAGTGCGGCAGGTGCAGCCACCGTTTCCGACACCACCAAACCTAGTGCTTTGGCTGCTGACTATGTCGTAGCCTTGTATGACTATGCAGCAACGGCTGAGGGTGACTTGTCATTTAAGGCTGGCGACCGCATCGAAGTCATCAAGCGCACGCCTAGTGCTGAGGATTGGTGGACTGGTCGCTTGCACGGTATTGAGGGCGTGTTTCCTGGCAATTACGTGCGGGAAGACGCATGACGCACTTGAGTGCATGGGGCTGTAGCTCTATGTTCTTTTGCTTATTGCGGGTCAAGTCATTGATTTGAATCTGCCACGCACCACCTATCTACGTGGTCCCACGCTCGTACATTCCTACGAGCCGGTTTATTCACTGTTGCTCTTCGCCATGATAGTCATTTTGTTTTGGAAAGAACTGGGTAGCTTTGCCCGGACGCCGAGACAACTATTTTTGTTCGATTATCGCAGCAGTTTATTCTATAGAGAGATCCCTTCATCGCGTTTCGTCCATGTATTTATGTTTGTAAGCGATTACGAGCGCGATCAAAAGCAAGGACTGTGTAACATTGACCGCATAGTTGGGGGAGGGAGCGGGCGGGCTGAGTCGTTGGTGCGTGAGACCACAGTTATTCTAAGCTCATTCTAGGCCATACGATCGAGGCCTGAGCTCCCATTAATGCAAATGCCAATTGATGCATAAACCATGGTGAAGGCGCATGTTGATTCCATGACTCAAACAGCTCAAGCTAAGCATTCCTCCTAGCCCCTGTTTCGAGTAGCATTACTATATACGACACGTTTTGTGCCTGCTTCAGACATGACTATACACCGAAAAGAACGCTCTTGTAGTCTCGAAGAATCACACCCACGCTCTCCGTGCCACTAAGGCCAACTTCGGATGCAATCGCACTCACGTACCGAGGCGGTGTGACGTCATGCAGCAACTGCACAACTTTCAGTCGTGACTGAGCGCCACATTCAGCTCGCGTAAGGAGAACACTGTCTGTCAGCGTATTGTCATCTTCTTGGGACAAGAGATCACTACTTTGACCAGCCTCGTTTACGACGAAACTGTCCAGTTGAATCCGGTCACTGAATTTGTACGTTTCACAGCAAATAATCACAGGTACACCAAAGCCATGTGCCATCATAGCACACATGGCGGTGCCAGAACGAGCGTATGGTGCGCCATTCGAAAGGAGGGATGCCGTTCCGAGAAGTACAACTGATGCACGAGGTACGAGTGTGCTTAAAGATGCAATCAGACCGTATGTTGTTGGGATACCCGCTTCCAGCAGTCGTTCAGCGAGCAGCCGGCCTTCAAAAAGCGGGCGTGAGTCGATCACTATCACCTCAAATCTAACGCCATGGTTGTGAGCGTGGATCAATGTGCCTTCAATGACAGAGGAATGTGCGTAAGTCAAAACAACGTCGCCATCGTGGATCTTTGACGCTGCATGAGTTTGAATCACCTTAGCAGCATAAACAATCCTGTCACGAATGAAATGTTCAATACGACCAATCAAGTGCTCCTTCGCTTCATCTTCGCTTAGCGACGCATCGACAACACTGATCTCATATTTGAGAAATCGAACGGCGTGTCCTGAGGCCGTGTTCAGCGGACGCGACTCGACAATGAAACCGACCTGTTGCGAAACACGCGTTAGCAGGTCGCGGCTAAGTACGGCTCCCTGTGGGGTCTTGTAGTCCTCGATGACGGCAGATAATGCACGAAGTACAGCGACTGCACGCTTATTGGCGCCACGAATGGCGAATGTTGACATCTGGTGGCACAGATCCAGCACAGCGGGATGAATAGTGCCACGAGCTAAAGCTGTGCTCCAGCTAGCGGAGTTCACGCGCGCGTTGCGAGGTAGTGTCACGTTGCCAAAAAGTGAAGCATCACCGAGCACGCCCACGGTTGAAAGGTCTTCATCTAACGATCCTGTGACTGCTTTGGTTGAAACGGCAGTGTCCTTAACCTTGGGCGCTGAGGCCGCTGGGCGCAGGCCTCCTTTGCCGCTCGGCGCCGTCGGAGTTTGTGATGGCGCATCTGACTTGGCCGCAGCACGACGCTCACGCTTTGCTTCCTTTGCCGCCTTCTTGTCCTTCTTCACAGGGGCGACGTCACTCGCTTTTACAGCCGCTGAATCTGCCATGCCTGCCGCAGGAGTCCAGGTAATGTGGTCGTGGAGGTAGGTCGTATTCAAAGTCAGGAGTTAAGCACTTGACAACAGTAGCAGACAGAACTAGGCGTGGTCGGAGCAGATATAGGAAAACGACTAAAATGATCAACAAATACCGGAATTTGTGCTACATACACTGCGCATACTACTGACCCGAGAGATATGCACAAACTGCTGCAGTTACTCTACAAATGTGGCATGTACACTCCCGCCGCACATGCCATGTGACGTAAACGACAGTACGACTCGGCTTGTTACAGCACGAAACCAGATATGCACAAGCATGTCTGCATATGCAGACACGATCTAGGACCCTACCAGGAATCGAGTCGGCGCGATAGGACTATTAGAAGTCCAAGCCGGTCGAGCAGAATGGATCCATACAAATGATTGATAGAAAAGAAGAACCTAAATGATGGCTCATACCAAGTGAAAACGCGAGAAAAGAGCATCACGTGACAACACGAATCGCACCTGCCGTTGCACAAGCGCAATGCTTAGCTTAGAAAACAACATACATCCCGTAAGGCCACCGCGCTCTGACGCGATTGTGCGAGAGATGGAAGCACGGAATCAGGACTCTGTGCCACCAGTCTCGTCTGACGAGACGCCTAGGGCCATCATCAAGAATGTGGACATGGAACAGGATATGCAGTTAGCTGTGATTGAACTAGCCGCGGATGCGATGGTTCGTTTTGCAGTAGAAAAGGACATGGCGGCGCATATTAAGCGCACATCGGACGATCGGTTCGGTCCTACGTGGCATGTTATTGTTGGTCGAAGTTTTGGTAGCTTTGTTACCCACGGTAAGTCGACCGTGATTGCATGTGAGTCTTACTGATGTTGTCAGAATCGAAACATTTCATCTACTTTTGTATGTCATCGTGACTCGACTGACCCCAGATCTTGGTACAATGGCTTTTCTGGTTTGGCGCGCCTAAGGGGGAGAGAGAAGGAGAGGAGAAAAAAAGAGAATTAGGTGGTGTGCTCATCTGTGTACTCAAACCCGCGCATCCAGCCACATGTCCAACTCTAGCCATCCACCTCCTACGCGCACTTGTACATTGCGCGGGTCCACATCGCGGGGATGCTCGGGCCGATGCTATTTGTACAGAGTCAGCTTCCATTGCATTCGAGTCTTGGTGTGCCCTCGTCTTGTTGGGCTCTACTCGTACATACCATACGAAGTAATCGACATGCTACTGTCTTTGAAAGCACTGTGTATCGGTGGATCAAATCACCATCTGGTCTTCCAGTCTCATCCATTCGCTCCAGCGATACGTTTCGTGAGTTGCATATCCGGGCGACCCCAATATCCAGTGGGTCCTTCATGTCTGGCACGTATCTTGACCTGGAAGAATGGAGGCCAGGCGTGGCTCGACCAGGTGTCGTGCGACCAGTATGAGTCGCATGGCCCGGTGTTGTCCGTCCTGTTGAATGTGGTGTTGTTCTTCCTGCCGTAGGAGAGCGATCCATATTTGCATGCGTTGATAAGATGGGCGTTGATGGATGCGCCCGAAGTCGTGAGCGACTACGATCCAAACCAGGTGACGTCACATATGAAGCAGGGATCGGCGGTACTCTAGGTACAGAATGAGCAGATGGCGTAGAGAGTAAGGAGGATGATGCTGACGAAGAATCTCGCGAGAGTCTCGGGAGCATGGATTCTCGACGTCGAAGTCGTCTGCCTTGCGACGATGGTGGGCGATGATGTTCCAGCGCAGATTTGGCACGCCCCTCGTTTGCTATGCTAGGCGAAGAAGGTGTCAATGTTGCCTCATTGCTAATTGAGACACCTGAAGTTCTGGAGCCACTAGCCAACACGCCGGTCCATCGCGGCCCCTCTGCAGACATGGGGGGCGAATCGGCATAGACCCTGTTCATTGAACGGATCCGTTGTATAGACCCTGGTATACGTGAGCCTATTTTGTTGACCGGGGTGCGTGGAAGGCGACTAGGTGTCCCTAGTGACCAGCGTCGTTTCCGCGTATCCTCCTGCTCAATAGCGCGTCTCTTGCCACTTGGCGGACTCACATTCAGATTCGCATTCATACGTTCAGCAGTCTCATTCACATCCACGTTATGACACTGCTGCCGGAGTGAAGCCCATCGTGATTCGATACAGTCTAGGCGTGCTTGCACAGGCAGTTGACTGCTTATAGAACGACTACTTCGGATCGTCACGAGTAAACGTTCACATGCAGGAATAATGTGCTGCTTTGTTGCTTGGAGTGTGCTTTTCGCATCTGGCGTATCACTGTTGCGACCCACAGCCGCTTCCAGATGATTCATATGTCGTTCAAATTGCAAACATGCATCATACAAAACAAGCAAGGCGCGATCACTTTCGAGTCTCAGCTCGAGATCTAAAGCATCGGCATGCACACGAACAAATTCGGAATGCAGAGATGCACGAGTACGAGAAAGTTGCGATAATTCTTGCGAAGCGACGGGCATGTTGGCAGCGTCCTCTGCCCTATCGCGCGCATGTACAAGTCGATCACGCGCATCGTCCAGGGCAAGGAGCAACCGACCTGGACTTGCATCTGTATGCGCATCCCAAATGTCAGCATGTGACTGCCGCAGCTCTTCGACAATGAACATCGCATCCTTAAGCCTTTCCAGCACTTCTCCAGCATGAACTACAGCGTTCCATGCCAGTGAAACGCCATCATCACTCATGTTAACTAGTCGTGCCTGACGACCCGATCGTCTTGCTCCACGTTACGTCGAAAGCCTGCATGGGCAATTGGCCCATTTGGGTTTCCAACGCATGAGATAACGGTCCCCATGTGTATTCGACCTCCACATGAAATGGCCGCGTGAGTCTAAAATGAAAATACCGCTCATGTCTATTGTCCTTCACTAACAATACATCACATCCGTGTTGGTGTGTGAGATGCACCATTTTTTTGGATAGAGGATGGTTATGGGTCTGCATTACAAAAGAGGCAAGACTGACCATGCAATCGGACGAGGCACATGCTGCACGTGTAATGTTGTCAAATGACGCATAGTTGGGCGGCCATGTGGACAGTTCCATGGCTGATCTGTGTCGCCCATATTATGTATGACTTGACGCATTGTCCGCATACTCAGTGCTGAGCCTACCATGATGCTTTTCCGACATGCACGACTCGCTAGCATGTCATATACTTTACCACAGCGCACGCGGGCCATTTGACCGACAGGTGTGTCACGTAGTTGGGACAATAAATCCTCGAAATCTGTGAGTCAGTTTAGATTGCCGCAGGAGTCACCCAACCCACGAACCTTGTACATTGAATACTGTTCCCTTGCTTACGGGTTTGGAAAGTAAACGAACACGCGATCCAGGTGGAGCATTTTCGTCCAAATCGATGTCAAAGCCATTCTTAGACAGCCATTCACGATGCTCATGCGCCACAAGCTCGTCAGTAGGCGCTAGCTCAATGCGTTGTGGCACAACGAGTGGTTGACTGTAAATTTTTGTGTGTCGTTGCAAATCTTCGAAATTGTGTTTTTCATCGGCAGCGTGTTGATCAATGATGAACAAGTCGTCCATACATGGCGTGTCGCGCCGCGCAATAATAAAGCCCAAATTGAACTGACCTACGACACGCATTGTGTAGAAATCCTTTTTGGGTATAACGCGCTCCATTACAGCCGCAGCGTTTTCATTTGTTTGTTCGATGTCTGCGCCCAGCATAGGTGTAGGTGCAGCTGATACAGAAGCAGCAGTCCATCGATGGCGTAGAGCTGCAAGATCATACGACAAAACAGCCACAGGCTCATGATCCACTTGTATTTGTGGCTTCTCAATTTGAAATACATTTGTTGAAGCCTGTGCATTCAAGCATGCCTGGTCCCGAGCCTCCTTCAACGTGCCTCGCGTGACAGTTTCATGGCTTCTAGCAAGCTCGCCTGTTGCAATATCAGCGTCGCCGACAGATAGAGGTGTTGATGCATGCCATGTTCCATGTTGTAGGCCATGGACCTCGGTGTTAGGCATAGATTCATCATTTTGGTTGTCAAAAAACAGAACTTCTGAATTCGGTGATTCTAAAGCATGTACTTTATTTCGTTTTCGAGCACGATGAGTAGAAGATGACTTATCCGACAAGTCCTGACCCAATCGGTCTTGTTGGCTCAGAGCCTCATTCATCACGCTCTCCTCAGAGATCGAGCTCTCTTGACTAGGTGTATGAATTCTCTGATCGCAGTCGCCTTCCCGCTGCTCTCCCGGCGGCTGTACCGTGCTTTGAGAAACAAGCTGGTCGTGAACTGACGTCCCGTGGTACAAAGTAGCCATTTGTTCAACGTCATCATGAAGTTCATGGTCCTCGTCAGTCCAGGCATGTTCTTCGTCATTTTCTGCATCTGCTTCTTCATACTCTAATGCACGTATCGTAGAAGGCCGTTTCCGAGCAAAATTAGCTACTGCACGGCGGAACTGGGACTGCATAGAGCTTTCACCTGACGATGGCGATGCTGTCGAAGCTGCAGGCACGTGCATTCCAGATGTTGACGACGGCGGTGGCGCCGCCCATGAGGCACCATAAATAGAGATTGTCTCTGGTATAACTGATGATTTGGTAGCTCCTTGTTCGATTTCTAATGACCTAGAGGGACTTGCTAGTTCACGAGGAGTTTCTGACATGTTTGGCGACTTGCAGGGTAGCTCGATCTCACGGTCGTGTTTCTCGGACACGGCGGGAGATGATATTACAGGGTACTTGACAGTAAAAATGCCATGACTTGGATTAAATGTGGCTTCCAGAGCTTCGCGAATCCGGTCAAACAAAGCGGCCTCTTGGTGGACGTACAACGTTCGCTTGTCGGGACTCACATTGACATCATAGGTATGCGTGCCAATGACCAGGTTGGCGACGACACATGGATACTGCGTCGAATTAAACATTTTGTAGACTTGATTGCATATCTGTGCGAGTTTTGGACAGTTCCACGGACGCCCATTCAGATAGAAGTATTGCCGATCGCCACTACTGCGGCCTTGGCCCATCGTAGGTTTCGACATGACTCCATGGAAATGCGCTGGTTCGTCGAGTGACACATTCAAATCGAATGATTGGACTGCAGCACCGGCCTTTTTCCCGAAAAGAGCGGCCATGTTCATCTGAATATAATTCGGTCCGGTGGCCGAACGAAGCATAAGCTGCGATACAGGTGGCTTGCCATTGACCGTCGTCTGGATAGACGATGCCCAGCGAATATTTTGGCTAATTAATGCGTACGCCTGCAGCATAGTATGTGCTTTATTGTATTCACGTTTAACATGTTTTTCCAGTTCGCGCCGTCGAACAGGCAGACTTGCAAGAAGATCGCTAAGAATGACGGTTGTGCCACGTTGCCGTGCTTGTCGCTTGTCGCAGGAAGTTAGATTTCCTAAATGATCAAATTCTAGTACAGTCCCCATAGGTGCCTCACTCTGTGTCGCTGTGATAATTTTCACATGAGCCACCGTGCACAAGGAGGCTAAAGCCTCACCACGGAAGCCATACGTTTCAACGCTCGTGAGATCGTCGAATGATGTCAGCTTCGAGGTGCAATGCCGTTTGCCCAGCGCATCAAAGTTCTCTTTAGAAATACCTGTACCGTTGTCAGAGACTTCAATAAGTGTTAGGCCATAGTCCTTAAAACGGACCTCGATGTTCGTGGCTTGTGCGTCCATGGCATTCTCAATGAGTTCTTTAACGGCCGCGCGCATATCTGGCAACACCTGTGCACCTGAAATCCGGCGCACATCGTCGAGGTCTAATGGGGCAATACGAGCCGCATTATCATTTGACATTGGACCACGTCGATTCTTCCCTCGTCAGTCACTTGATCAGTCTCGGCTTTTTCAACGTGTAATAATATTCTTACAAGTACCAAGACTGGGACGCCTGTGGAGGTGGGGCGCTAGACTGTCGCGAGCTCGAATAAGCGCGGCAAAATGTGTGTACCTTCCTATCTTGCAGGTGCGAACGACCTTAAGTCATATTGCCTGGTGGCGCGTGGAGGAACTACGTGTCGAGCAAGGGCCATCTGTAGCCAACCCTTCCAGATTGGTCGTCACGTCATCTTCAGTGGCAGCTCACATGGCGCAGGCTCAGGGCGTACATCACTCTGCGGCGCAAGCTGCAGTGTATCGTATGCCCGTTGAAGTGTGGGTGTTAATTTTCCGCTTACTAGATCCAGTTGAGATCTTGAGCATTCGGAAAGTGCGTACGCGTTGTATCCCGCCAAAATGACACACTAACAAAGCAGACGATGCGCGCTATGTACATAGCAGGTACATCGTACGCACTCTGGCATGCTTTACAACTGCAATACGTAGACCAAGGCATTCCAGTCCTGCCGGTCTCATGCGCAACAAATAACAAACGAGCCAAAATGCTAGAATACTCGCTGGTCGTTGCTGACCAGGTTTCGAAGGCATGGAAGGAACACGGCGCAACTCCACGGCGCGTTATTCGATTTCGTGCTCATGTCAACAGGATCACCAGCATTAGGCTTATACCCGGGTCTAAATATTCTGAATACTGGGTCATCACTGGGTCCGTCGATGGATTCGTGCGTGTATGGGATCTATACCGTGCTATGCGGCATTCACCAAGCGCAGTCGACGTCACGGATGAGCTTGAAGAAGATACCCTCGCTATACATGCGCAAGAAGAAAATGCTGTGCTCGATGACGACTCAGTAACGTCTGTTGACCCAGAGACTGATATCCGACGCTCATCAAATGCGTTTCTTGTGGCGGAAGTCGATACCGGTGGCGATGTGGCATCTATTGATGCACAAGTTGACGAAGCTGCACGTATAATAAAAATAGCTGTCGGCTCGTACTACAGTTCGTCTGCGTGCCTGCTTTACGAGCTGCACATCGATGTGCCTCCCCGCTTCATGGACCTCCGCGCTTCGCTTGACCCTCCCGAATGGGGAGGAACTCAATGTGTGTCACTTCTGGACGATGTTGTTGCCGTTGGTGCTTACACGGGAAGGATCCACTTACTTGACTGGCGTACTGGTGAGCGTTGTGCATTAGAACTTACTGAGCGCGGCTCCATAGCGGCTTTAAAGCTGCTGCCTACGCACCTGCTTGCTGTTACTCGACTGGGCATTGTACTCGTGTATGAACGACACAATACGATCCAGGCGAACCTTGTGGCTGACCACACGATATCGCAACGTCCAATTCTGAGTATATCGTTCAGCGATTTTGCTGCCGACACGCAAGAATCTCGTTCGTGCTCGACATCAACGTCAACCTCGGATCCTGGAACGGGATCGACGGCGCATCTACCGCCGCCTTTAGCATTCTTATGCGTGGATCCAATTTGTCTCACACATTGGCAATGGGAGCATGGAACTTGGAAGCAGTGTCCCAAGCAGCTGCGATGCGTTGAAATTCGGCATGAGCGACTTGTAGGAGCATCCATTGGTGCATCGGGCCGACGAGGCCTCCTTACATCTAGCTTGGGTGGTGTGCCACCCATGTGCCTAGCACGGGCTTATTCAAAAGACAATGTGCTGTGTGTTATTCGACCGACACCTGAGATGGTCGTTCCTGATGCAGAATACGCCTCAAGTCGGTATCAAAAGCTGGCTTCACGTGTACCTTTGTCATCGTTGGTGACAACACAAGCATCACTCACGGCAGGTTTGACTTCACCTACACCACCTCTACCTTCGTCAAACTGGGGTCCTGGTTCGGCTCCAGCATCTGTACCTCCTTCGGCACCTAGTTCTGCCTCACCATCTGCAACCGCTTCTACACCGTGCCCACGACGAGTTCGTGTGGATTCTTTCTCATCAACTTCAACAACAAGCTCCACAGTACCGCCGCCATCAAGTCGCGTTGACATGCTGACAGAGTCTGCGGTTGATGATGCTCGTGGGATTATATGTCTCGCAAGTATTCGTGGGGCAGTGTGGATTTCGGACTATGGGGGCGCTTTAGATACCATGTAGATATATAACAATTATGCCTCAATCTTGTGCAAATTCCGGTGTGGCTTGGGGTCAACCTGGCCAACACGCTCCAAAAGTTTCTTTATAAGCTCTGCATGCTTCTTGCTAAAGGCATTTTCGATTTCCTTCAGTTGCTCCTTTGTCTCACGGTCGATTTTATCTTGCGCGGACGATTGTGTGCCTTCAAACTTCTTCTTGTACTCTTCGAGCTCATGTTCCTTTCTCTCCTTCAGTTTTGAAATATCCTTTTCAGCCTCAGTTTGAGCCTCCTTCAATTTCTTAGTCCGGTCTGAAAGTATTAGTTAGCATCAAGAGTTCTAGCATAGGTGTGTGTGTGCATCTGCATGTGCCATGCACACGCGCTCGTCAAATGATAGAGCATTTCACGTACATGAACGAGCCTGATCGACGATCTTAGTCGCCTCTTTTTCAGCCTCCAAGAGTGTCTGGATTCCTTGAGACTTTTGTGCCACCATAACGTCGAGCTCCGCTTCTTACAATCAAGGCGACGGATGGATGGATGGATGGAGGGCTGGGGAGGCACTTCCTGGCATTGACCAACCAACTCAGATCAAGCGTCGCGCGCACAACGGGCCATGCCACGTGGCTTTACATCATCATCGTCTTGAGCGCCTCCGCCATCGCAGTCACATCCTATTCCAGTTTGTCGGTTTTTCGTTCCGGCAGCGCAGAAAAAAAACGCGTCCTCGACTATAGTGCTCTGCTCGAGCACTGGTTTTGTTGGCCTGACTGTACACAGGCGTCACCATGGCGACGGTTGATCCCATCCAGTCGCTGTGTGGCGCGCTGACCCAGGCAACTGGCGGCATGTACCATGTTGACCTACGTATGCCGGATGGTATTCATCGTCTTGCCGAGGTCGTTGATCTGCTTTTTGGCAGACGAATAGTCGGCGCAGATGTTCGTGAAAGATGTACGTATATATATATATATATAAGAAATGGACAGTTCACTTACACTGCCGCAGTAACCCTACACGTCCCGGCAGCAATTATGGTGCTCCTTGCCGATCCTATGGCTACGTATGCAAAGCTGGCTTGTGAGTGCTTTGCCTCTGTGTACCCACGAGTGTTTCTCTATGTGAACCAGGATCGTTCACCTGTTTCACACCATCTCTGGCAGATTGTCACTGCTATCAAGGAGCGTATTCAACTGACGCTTGACGGTGGGGCGTTAGGTGCGCGCATTGGAGCAGCGAAAGCATGCCAACGTCTCATTCAAGTTCAAACAAGACCAGATGGCGATCCGAGGGTATGTAACGTATAAATATGGTGTATGCTGAGTGAGCTGTGCACACCAGGCGTGTGACTTGTCACTGCGGCAACGCTGCCTGTACACTCTGACAATAAGTACTAACGCACACTTTTAGCTTCAAAACCGCGCAGAAATCAACTTGAATGCTGTACCTCCTGACCATCCTTTCCTGCAGACAGCGACGCTTGAAGGTGAAGCTGATCAGGTGTTTACAAAACTTGTGGCACTCCTCTACACATGCAAAGCTCCCAGTCTTGTCATGGGCGTAACACAAGTGCTTACGCGACTTGCACGTCTGCGCTCCAAATTGAACAAGGTAGTGATTGAAGCATTCGTGAGCTGGACTCCGTCTGCGTTGACATCCCTTGCACCTGTACACATCCGCAGTGTAGAAAATACTGTCCGGCTCGCGATGGTGCATTTCCTTCAACATGGATCTGTGGAGCCGCAAACGACGCAGCTCACGCATGCTCTTGAGCGGCAGAAACAACGTATGGATGTGGCCTTGCGCGAGGCTCAAGCAGCACAACGAGATGGCTTGTCACGGAAACGCGAAGCCCTCAAAGATTCGGACGGCGTGATGGCCTCCAAACGTAGTCGCGCCTCGACTCCCACTGATCCTCGCCGGCCTGTAGGACTTACGGCCCATGATATTGCGCGACTACCGTTGGAGCAAGTAGTTGATGCTATCATCGCGGGCTTGCAAAGCGTGCCCGAAAAGCGACTGAAGACTGCAATCGCTTCGTTTGTGAGTGCTGTGTCGCCAGCCGCGCCTACGGAACCTGTGGATCCACTGAAGATGGATGTGGGTGATGAGGACGTTCCTGTGGGCCCTGCGTCAGCTGCGGGCGCCGCCGTCACGACTCCTGGCACAGCTATTACGTCTGATGCTGGATCGGGAGGATTGGAGGCAGAGGACACAGCACCACTAGCTAGCTTAGAGCATTTCGAGTTGCCTGAGCCTGCACGCCTGGAGCAACGCGAAGCGCAGGCGCTTATTATCGACTCAGTAACACGAATCTGTGAGTCTGGCAGTCAGCTCGTGCCACCTCAAGCCCTAGAGCGGGCCTCCGAAGGTCATGCCGCACTGTGGATCAAGTTGGTCGTGCGCCTGGCGACCCGTGGACTCGATATGTATGGAACTAATGCGGCACCACCGCCTGAACTCCAGGCTCAGGCTGATAAAGTGCGAGCACTACTTTTGGACTTTGTAAGTCAGGACTTTAGTGCTCGTCGCGGTATTGCACTTCAATGGCTTATGGAGGAATGGGCCTGTGACAGACTGCGCCAGAAACAGGGTGCTCAGTCTGAGCATTATCTCATGTGTCTCGATAAGATGCTGGATACGCAGCTTAGTTCACCCAACATCGATGACATTGCTCTTGGCACGTTCTTGCGTGAATTGCCGCAAGTCCCTCTCGTGGTCCTGGATCGTTTGTATGAATTATGTCTGGATCGAAGTACAATTGGTGAGGGATTTTCACTGCTCCGCGATGTGAGCGCTGCAAGGCCCCCTCTCCGTGTGCCGGTGTGTCACAAAGTTTTGCAGTTAACACGTCATAGCGAGCGACTCGTTCGTGGACGTGCTATTGTGACGGCACGTACATGGGTGTTGCAAAAAGGGCCTCTTGCAGAAGTGGTGCTGTCATTTGCTCGCGAGTCGCTCCAGCTGTTGGTTGAAGAAGCCCGTGCCAGTGAGACTCAAGAGGAGGCTCAGGATACCAGTGTAGAGGCTGAAGAGGCGGATGAAACGGCAGCAGACCCACTCGGATTAAGTGAACAAGATGTGTTGCGTCTCATTGAGCTTGCGCTTGTGTTGAGTGTGAAACAGCCAAGCTTCTTCGCCGAAGTTGTGCGAATATACCCGCATGTGCCGGCTCCTGTTCAGGCGGCCATGCAAAAACATGTTACGCCTGTCGCTCGTTCTGTCGGACCAAACAGCACGGCATTGCTCGATGTTTTGCGCGCATATCCGGAGGGCGCTGACACACTGGTCGTTGCGATCCTGCGCATTCTTACTGACAAAGGCCACACTCGCGCTCTTGCCGAGCTTGTACGTGACTTGGTTGAGACACGCGACCTGTCCGTGGAATATCTGTTACCACTTGTTCCTCAGCTGGATCGCGACGCTATGATGCATGCTTTGCCACGCGTTGTGTCAGTGCTCGCAGATGGGTCAGAAGAGCACAAAGTTGCTGTGCATCATCTATTTCAAACGCTCGTGGCCCCAGCCATGCAGGCAGCCGGTGCTGAAACGGCAAGTAAGCAGCCTACGACGACAGCGAGTCTGACGCCTGTTGAGCTGTTGGTTTTGCTGCATGTACACGAAAAACAGATTGGGCTAAAGGCGTCGCTCTTGGCTGTACAGCTTTGCTTTTCAATGAGCGAGGTATTCCGCAGCGATGTCTTGACAGCTGTGCTGAATCGGCTCGTGGACGAAAATCCTTTGCCAATGTTGTTCATGCGCACAGCAATTATGGCGACCAAGTCGTTCCGGACCTTGGGTTCGTACGTGTCGACGTCGTTGCTTTCGCGTCTTGTGCAAAAAGAAATTTGGAAGGAGCCCCGTCTCTGGGATGGTTTTGCTTTGTGCGCGAATTTGACAGCCCCCACATCGTTCGGAGCCATGCTGCAGCTCCCAGCTCCTCAGCTGCTCGAACTCGTAAGAAAGCAGCCAAGTTTACGTGACCCGTTGCGCGACTACCTCATATACAAAGCTGGTGGACCTGCACGCCATGGTGCTCTGCTTCAAATGCTTGATGGAAACAATGGTCCATCCACATAAAAAATTCTGGCTTTGCGCCCATCATGTTGGACTATAGTGAACAAAACGATTGCATTCCAATATCTACGTACATCTTACTGGTGTATCAAGGAAGGTAAAGACCACTCAATAGCATCGCCCCAGCCTTGTTTACTGAGTCCATCGGCCACTTGCTCAACGTCCTTATCGCCACGGCCACTCAGACTCACGACAATGTGCTGCTCAGGCTGCATGGTCTTGGCCAGCATTACTGCCTGATACAGTGCGTGACTCGTTTCAAGTGCAGGTATAATGCCTTCTTGTTCAGTAAGCCATTTAAAGCCTAGCAGTGCTTGCGAATCAGTTGCCACCATATACTCCGCACGTCCCTTGTCTTTTAGATACGCATGCTCAGGACCTACACCCGGATAGTCAAGTCCAGCGCTGATCGAGTGCGTCTCGATTACTTGACCATCTTTATCCTGTAGCAGGTACGTTCGTACGCCATGCAATACTCCAACCTTGCCAGCGGCCAAGGTAGCCGAATGATACGGAGTATCGACACCCTGACCACCAGCTTCAACGCCAATGAGGCGTACAGATTCGTCATTAACGAATGGATGGAACATGCCAATGGCATTGCTGCCACCACCGACACACGCAAGAACGGCATTTGGGAGGCAGCCTGCCTGTTCCTGCAGTTGCTTTTTTGTCTCTTCTCCAATGACTGATTGCAAATCACGCACAAGAGTGGGGAATGGATGTGGTCCAATTGCTGAGCCAACAAGATAGTGCGTATTGTGAATGTTCGATACCCAGTCGCGATTTGCTTCATTGATCGCATCCTTGAGCGTCTTGCTCCCACTCTCAACAGCGATGAGCTTTGCTCCCAGCATACGGATGCGGAACGCATTCAACGATTGTCGTCGAACATCCTCAGCACCCATGTACACAACACACTCCAGGCCGAATTTGGCACACGCCGTAGCAGTAGCCACACCATGCTGACCAGCACCAGTTTCTGCGATAATGCGAGTCTTTCCTAGTCTCTTAGCGAGCAGGACCTGTCCGATAGCATTGTTGATCTTGTGGCTTCCTGTATGGTTCAAATCTTCACGTTTCAACCAGATTTGAGCACCGCCAGCCCATTCTGACAGGCGTTTCGCCAAATACAGTTCACTAGGTCGTCCAATATAGTTGAACTGATCGCGGTACTCCTTCCAAAAAGTAGGGTCTGTGCGGACAGCATTGTACGCTTGCTCTAGTTCCCGATGGCACTGGACGAGCGCCTCAGGGATGAACTGACCACCAAAATCACCGAATCGGGCTTCTTTCGCAACACTACTCGCGGGTGCAACATGGGTGCTCATTGGTGGCTTAACAACAAGGGGCTTGGCGCGTGGCAGGCCGCCCTGACTTTTTCCAGTGATACCATCGCAGAACTCGAAAGCCGCTTTCGCACGTGCTTCGGTGGTAGCCTCCGATTCCTTCAGACATTGGACAAGTTTGCTTCCAATGACAACACCCTCCGAGAGAGCACCAACCTCGATAAAGTGCTCCCGTGTTGAAACGCCAAAGCCTACAGCGAGTGGTGAGTCTGTCGCCGAGCGGATTCTAGACATGAGCTCGCCCAACGAGCTTGATACAGAAGCCGATACACCAGTCGTACCCAGACGCGATACCACATATATAAATGCATCAGCGAGTGAAGATAAGTAGCGAATCCGGTTAACATCGGTGGTTGGTGCAATGAGTGGCACAAATGCCATTTTTTCCCTGCGACAAGCGTTCAAGAAGGTACCAGCCTCCTCGGGCAAAAGATCCACCAGGATGAAACCATTGGCACCCGCGTATTTTGCATCGTGAACTGCGCGTTCTTCACCATAAGCCATGATCGGGTTATAATAGCCCATTAACACCACAGGTACTTTTAGCCCTCTCGACCGTGCCTCCTTGATATATTTCAAGCACATGGCATAATCTACACCTTGCTGCAAAGCAATACGGTTACTCTCCTGAATCGCTGGCCCATCTGCCTGAGGGTCGGAGAATGGCATGCCAAGCTCAATAACATCAGCGCCACCCCGTTCCAGCGCCATGAGCAGTTCAGGCGTATCGTCCTTCGCTGGAAAACCTGCGGTCAAGAACGTTAAAAATGCCGCTTGATTCTGTATGTGTAAGAGCAAGCACTTATACGCACACTTTGATTCTTTGAAACGAAAGCTGATTTCAATTGCTCCGCCATACTGTGTGCAACTGATACGCCGCCGTTGAATTCGAAGATACCAAGGAAGCTTAGTACTCGATAAGCCTTATCACCGCCAGCCATAATTCCTACATCACTGTGTGCAGGGATGAGTCATCAAGATTTCAACGTTTCATCTGTCGCGCCGGAACCTCATTTGTCAACTCCACATTGTAGCACTTCGTAACACGCGCTGTACACAGTCAATTGGTGAATGGAAATCGTCTTCACAAGCGAAAGGGTTCGTGGTATGTATTCCAGAACTGTCTGACGAAAGACCTCGCACGCATTCTGCAATGCTTAAATAGGATTCATGAATACTGCTGGATGACTGTGTACCAGCGAGATCCTCAACTTGTCGATGAATCCGATACGTCGCGCGCCCCTTTCACGCCACAAGTCCATTTATCAGCTGTAAATGCAGCAGGTTCTGCGTACGGCCTGTTTGTATTAGACGCATCATTTTTCGAAACATTAGTACCAAATCATTCTGCATTGTTTGAATGCTACCTTCATGTGAAGGTACGTTGCTTGTGCTTTTGAGCATAGTTACCTAACGCTAGACACTTCTCAGTATTCTTCATTCAAGAAGCAAGATTCATCGATGTACCGTGTCGCTTGACGAAAGTGAGGCTACAATGCGCCTTTGTTTTTTATTAGATTGTCATCTCGGGATCCAGAAGAAGCACAAACTTACTTACGAGGACCGAGCCTGTCTCTTTCCTGCAGTTGAAATGTCGTCGCCATATACCTTGACTGTCCAACCGTCACTAGCTCGCGACTGGACAGAACACTTCTTCAGTATGGGAAAATCTGGAGAATGTTCCTTGCACTGTACACGATTGTCATGTGCTATGAGGTGTTGTGTGGATGGCCCATTAGATGGACAACGTACGTATGCATACGCTTAACAACAAACAGTCCGCCATTCGATCCAGAGTGAAGTGCGTATTTGTCCAGACGACTTAAAAGAGTATAATGTGGATCAAGAGACGAACATATATTTTTCGTTGTGGGAATTTCGTGCTGCTATTTCTGCTGCTGAAGTCCTAAGTACTCACATCCGCCTAGAGTTTGCACAGGGAGGCGATCCTCTGTTTCTTCATATAGATGCGCGCGGCGATTTAAAAGGTGACTTTATTCTGGCTACAGCTAGTGAGCCGACGCAAGCGCCGGTAGCCAGGAAACGCTCTGCGCCATCTACTGATCGTCCAAGAATGCGTACTCAGCCCCCACAGCGGGATGCGGGCCAAACCGTAACATCCGCTAATGTTATGACATCGTCAGCCGTGACAAGGATACCAGCAACTGGGAACATGGAAGCGCGAGAGACGTACTTGGAAACACTGCCAAGGCGTGATATAAAAGCAAGCGAGAGCCAAAGTGACGATGACGATCTGCTGCCTATCAGACCCAAAACGGACTCTCTTCTGTCAACTCACGGTACGCAAGAGACACGCTCCTATGCACTTGGGCGTTCGAATTCCGGGATAACTTCTTTTGCACCAGTCAATACAGCTGTAGAACGGCAGGCTCTTTCTCCTGAAGAGCAAAATGAATCTATCGAGCTAAATGTTCAAGATATACCTACATACAGGAGCCAAGATGCAGACGAACTTCCTGCAACCCAGCCTGTTGAGGCGCCAAGAAAAATCGTACGTTCACGTTGCTATTTTGCATCGCCCATCCACCTAACCGCCCCAGTTCAAGCCTCTGTTTTAGTCCTACGTTTTAGGTGTCTCGGCATTCTCATAGTAGCAAAATTACCAAACCCAACATGTACACCTCCACCTCTGGCACGTGAGGGACCATCACCCACTGAAGTCACCGCGACGACAACAACACTTGCCAACGCGAGCATGGCTGCTGACAGGAATGGCAACGCACCTTTGCCTTTGGAACAAAGCATATCAATGCATCCACAAATGCTGGATCATTTGCGCCTGATGCAGTTACGGGGCTCAGAGGGCGCCTTAGTTGCACAGCCTGGAGGAACAGACTTGGATCGATTCACTCCAAGACGTCAAGCACCTATCCCCCCCGGTAATGCGCCTCAAACGCCCCCCAAGTTGCCTGCCGGCGTATATCAATCCCACAACCCTCCATTATTCTCAAACATGCAAGTACATCCTGGATCCAACTCTCGTCCGATGAAACAGCCAACGCTTCCACACACCGTCGTCAACGACCAGGTCAGCATGTGGTCGCCGCCACCCAACATGCAGTCACTCATTGAGCCGGCTTCATCACCATCATCATCATCACGTTGGAACTCTCATACTCGCTCACAGAGCGTTGATACGTACTGGATGCGCCCATCGAATTGTACAGAGTCACATCGAATGCAGACGGATGGAGTTCATCAAGGATTGCCACAACCGCACACGCTATCGAAATCAAAATCAAACCGCTCACTTTTGGGTTCCAATTCACGTAGAACGTCGCTTGAAGGTCAAGGAAATGTGCGAATGAGTGAAGTTAGTGGGTCAGGAACACCACGATCGATCAAAAGCATGATTGATGGCCTGGTCAACTCTATGAGTGATGCATTTGGCACACCGAAACGGCCAGATATCTCAACACCATACGACCCTGTACATTTAACTCATGTTGGATTCAATGCATCAACGGGTGAGTTTTTTGGTTTACCAAAAGAGTGGCAGTCTCTCCTCCAACAGTCCGGGATTACATTGCAAGAGCAGGAACAAAACCCGCAAACTGTCATGGATATTGTCGCCTTTTATCAAGATGCAGCCCAGGATCGCCCTCCTGGTGATGAAAATGATAATGTCTGGTCCAAATTTGGTGCTAATATTGATGATTCGGAAGATAGCGAGGAGTGGCTCTCGGATGCTTACGGTATTGAAACAGGTGCGACCGGTCCCTATCTACAACCTCAAGCACCGTCCACACCATCCACGCCCTCGAAACGCCCACTTCCAACACCACCTGCTCATGCACCAACATTCCGTCCGCCCGAGTTGCTCAATTCGAATAAAGGGTCGCTGACGGAACCGCATGTTGAAGGTATCACGTCTCGGCCTTACACGTCAAACCCGTTTCCTGGAAAGGCAGAGATACTCGTTCGCTCACACTCTCAAAAGGCGCTCCAAACCATGCCTGGAAAAGATGCTGATCTTCGGCCACCGTTAGGTGGCGCCGTAGTCCCACGACGCCGGACGCAGCGGACCAAAGCATCAGACGCTGAAGTATATGCCCGAATACGAGCGATATGTATGCCAGGCGATCCCAAACTACTATTTCGCGACTTGCACAAGATTGGACAAGGGGCATCTGGTGGCGTTTTTACAGCACGCAGCATTGGATCAAACCAGCTTGTTGCCATCAAGCAAATGGTGCTAGCGCAACAGCCGAAGAAGGACTTGATTGTAAATGAAATTGAAGTCATGTGCCAATCAAGACATCCAAATATTGTTAATTTTCTTAGTGCTTTCTTGCGTCAAGACGAATTGTGGGTTGTTATGGAATTCATGGAGGGCGGGCCCCTCACTGATATTGTGTTGCACAGCATTTTAAGTGAGGGACAAATCGCTGCCATTGCTCGTGAATGTTTGACAGGCCTTCGACATTTGCACGCTCATGGTGTGATCCACCGCGACATCAAAAGTGATAACGTGCTAATGAGCATGCGTGGGGAAGTGAAACTTACTGATTTTGGGTTCTGCGCACAGCTTAGTCCAGCGCAGTCGAAGCGAGTCACTATGGTTGGTACACCATATTGGATGGCCCCTGAGGTTGTTACGCGCAAAGAATACGGTGCACGCGTTGATATTTGGAGTTTGGGGATTCTGTGTATTGAAATGATTGAAGGTGAGCCCCCATACTTGAATGAAAACCCCCTGCGTGCCCTGTACTTGATCGCCACAAATGGAACGCCCAAATTACAAAATCCCGACAAGCTTTCGCCTACAATCAAAAGCTTTTTGGCAACCTGCCTAGAGGTGGACGTCGAGAAAAGGCCAGATGCAACCAACCTGTTGAGTCATCCTTTCCTACAACACGCCGATGATCTTCAAACCCTCATACCATACATCCAAGCTGCTCATGAGCTACGGGAAAGGAATGCATCAGCTTAAGCTTTTTGGTTTTGCGTGTCTAGTATTACATTAAGATATGCTATGTAAACAACCTTGGCAATGTATTGCGAAATGGGCAATGTGATGAGTTAGTGATTAGATATATGGTTCAAAAAGTTTAATATGAAATAATCTGAGGGACGTTCACAGAATTTAAAGGCCCTAATGATAAGTACTTGCGAGGCAATGAAAAAAGGTTTGTGATTAACCCCGATTAGAGTGAAAAGGAGTTGATGTAAGATTCGCACTGAGCGTAATCACTCGATCACATCGTACCAGACCTGATTCGCTTCTGAGCGACACTACAAGTGGGTTGATCGGACCTGATTGTAATTAAATATATGACCTATGCGTAAATTCTATATGAAACTCTTGTGAGTTGGATTGCCTCATTTATACTCAGTGTCATTAGGGAACCCAAAGTCTATTTGATGGTCACCACCCGATAATGAGTATATATGGACACTGACAAAGTCCAACTTGTACTTCCTATCTGACATAGTTTTCATGTACAGTAAGATATGTCATGTATTCACATGCCCCATCCTCAACACGAATGTTGGACTCCGGTTGTACATACAACAACAGCGAAAAGCACTAGTTTGGGCTGTCAAAGCATGCAGATACCCAATAAGCTCTCCCAATAAAGTTGACAATGCCTTTTGTATTATGGATAGAAAGGATTGCGCGCATCAACTCGGTTCATAGGGCTTGGTCAAAATTCGCGGTCTTACGACCTAGGCCATGAGCGCTAAGCGACCGCGTAAGTTCATATTCACTATAGGTGGAGGTGGAAGAGTTTCTATTCGACACAAATTGAAAACATCCTCGTCATTAAGATGTCACAGGCACGTCTTTTAGAAACGCGTGCTGAAAGTTGTCAAAACCGGGTCCGAATAGCACCTCATGAGCAATTGATGCTGAGCGATGAAGAAGTGATAGAATACAGAGCTTCAGTTCCATGGAAGTATACAATCTTGAAGTTTCTTAAATGGTTGCGCACTCGGGAAAAGTCGGATTTGGTTATTGCATGGATATCCGTGGCTTTGTTTGCCTATATGAGCATACACTTTTACGTTCCCTCTTCTCTCTATATATATGTTGTATGCATATGCTTTACTGCACCCGCGATTTTCACAACGGCTATTTTACGCTTACGGCATGGTCGCACTGATCAAAAAAAAAGGTTACTTATAACTGGCGGCATATGTACTTATGTCATTGTTTGTTTGCTAGCAGACTGCTTTTCGACACGCTCTTCATATCCGCATCAACCTAACACCCATTCCAAATATTACATTGTTTCTCTGTTGCATAATTCTGAAACTATTTTGCCTCACTATTCGCATTCGCTCATCCAGCTCACCAAAGAACTCGGGCCGTCTAATGTATATGTGTCCATATATGAAAACGACTCAAAAGATCTTACACCTACACTGCTTCATAAACTAGATGGAAACCTTCGAAAATTAGGCGTTCGTACGAAGATTGTCACAGCTAGACGATCTGAGCAAGAATCACGAAAAAATCGCATTGAGCGTTTATCCGCTTACCGGAATTTGGCTATGGCGCCATTAAATGATGAACTTCATGGAAAGCTTGATGGGATTCCGTTTGAAAAGGTAATTTGGATCAATGACATCTTATTTGAGTCTAGCACTGTCCACCAGCTTCTTAACACAGAAGGTGGTCAATTCGATCAGGCATGTGCAATGGACTACTGCTGGCTTGGCTTTTACGATACGTACGTATAGATGTGCTTACCCCAGTTGGGTCATGCGAGATGCGGATGGAAAAACGACTCGTCCCTTTTGGCCGTATTTTAAAGCAGAACAAGATCAGAAAGCTGTTCAAGCTGGCCTTCCGGTTCCTGTAAATGCATGTTGGAATGGTTTGACTGCTTTCGACGCACGCTGGTTTTCAAATACAACGATATCACCCAATGAAACTATGCCGTTTCTTACATCCGCCCTAACACTGAATCCCCCCCCAATATTCCGAGCGGATTCATTGGATGTACCTGCGACCGTGCCACTGACATTTCGGAACAGCGATCTGTGTTTCTCGTCAGAGTCGCTGTTGAGTAGTCTAGATATGCACCGCATCGCAAGACCATACCGACCCCGCATTTACGTGAATCCTAATCTGGTTGTGGCGTATGACAAGCCTAACTATTTTTTGTACAGATCCATGATGCGGTGGAGCGTGGTGGGTCCTTGGCGACACTTTTGGCAGTACTGGATCGAGCACCGCTTGTTTGGATTTGCTTTGCATGTCCTTGGTCGCGTTGATCCATGCACGGATGTATTTATGCCTAATTGGGTACCGAGATCGCCCTCGAAGGGTTCCAACATCGATAGCTCATAGTCGAACTGCGGCAAGCGAAGAATCTGGTATGTCATTCAATATATATATTGTTGAAGCAAAATCCTGACACTTGGAGTACCTGAAATAAATGGCCACGTGATGAATCGCAAGTGCGTTTGGACCATCTTCCACCGTCATCATGGACAAAGACGATGTCGAGTTTGAGGTGCCTGAGCTGGCAATGCCGCAGCCCCTTGGGCAAGGAATGCCACTCTTGTCGCCAATTGAGAAAAGAGCATTCGATGTGGACGCATTTTTGTGCTCTCGCACAATAGGGCAGGATGTGCATGCGATTGTCAAAGAGCTTCGGACGTACAGGCAAACACTCCAAGAAAATCTCGTGCTGATAATAAATGAAAAGTATCGAGATTTTGTATCACTTTCAACCATGCTTCAAAGGGAAACTGATGGAATTATTGAGTTGAGTAACAAAGACGGGCTTTCAGAAGTGCAGATGGCTCTTGAATCCATGCTAGCTACGATGAGACAAACAGAAACAGATATTGTGTCACTTGGACACGAAGAGGAGGCAAACATTCACGAAAGACGCTACCTAAACATGCTTTTGGATATTGATCGGACTGTTCATGATCTAGGGCACCTTTTGGGTCTAACGACCAATGAGGAATCTTATCACATGGTTCCATTAGGACGCATGACCCTCGACGAACTGGCTGGGTTCGACGTCGATGAGCAGGATGATTTCGAACAAACATTTGAAGCAGGAATAAAGACTCATCCTCTGACGCTGTTTCAGAGCATGACATATGCATACCAGCGGTACACGTGGCTCCAGCATTTGTTAGGTACCGTCGATAGGGAAAAGGCGTGTGGAAACTTGTTACGATTGGAACCTTTCCTCAAGAAAATATACTCGCGGCTTTTTGATCACACAAGATTGCTACATGAACAATCATTTGAACAGCCAAAAGAGCAGGCATGTGAATCGCTCATTCTTGCGCTCCGATTAAGCTGTGAGCTTGGTGAATCAGCGGTGGAGGCTATGCTCCGCCGCATATCCGCGCATGACATTGAGCCCAAGATCGAGAGTTGTTTCGCACCACCTGAACACACGCATTCAAAGTTGTATTTTCCGTTTGATGCAAATGAGCCAGTACAGCTTGAGACTCTCACGCATCTCAGTTGGGACAAACCAATGATATCAAATTCAACGTCTGAGCTGATAAGAACATACAATGCACTCTTGGATGCTACAAAAGAAACGACTGATATATTTGACGCGACCGAGCGTGTGGGTGGGAGTATGATGGACGCATTTAATCATTTATGGTGGGAGAAAGTCTCGACGGCAATCGAGCAGTCGCGCGGATCACAGCTTTTCTTCATTGGAAATGCAGATGAATTTTATCTCAATTATACCATCACACAGGCGTTTCTAGATGAGCTTGAGTCACTTGCGCCTTCACCCCGTGCAGCCAAAGCATTTCGTGCACATTCCAAGACAGTGGCATTACAGCGCCGCTGGGCTTTTTCGGCATTTTTTCAGTTACGCGCGCGTGAGCTTGTGACGTCGCTAGAACAAGATCTGCAATTTTCAAGCACACGGGATGTGCCATCATGTGAGACTGAAGCACAGAAGATATCGACGGAGTTTTCTCATCCTGGCTTTCGCAGTCTTCTGCGCACATTTGCTGCACCTTGGTACATGACGCGGCATTTCCCGACCTTGAGCGCGCGTGAATGGCGCTTAAGTTTGCATGTGCTTTGTCGATACCGCTCGTGGCTCAAAGGCCAAATTACATCGTTGTCGGTTAGTGAGCTTGATATTGAAATACCCTCACACACAGCCGCATCCACTGCACCGAACAACAATGGCTTGACAAATGACGAAGTCAACGCACTGCGTAATGCTGTGGGCTTTCTAGCAGATATCCGCTTGTTTGAGGAGCGTGTGCGGGGTGTTTTTGACGCTTACATTTCGCCGAAACTTGTTCGAGATGCGAAAGGATTAAAAGAAGACGCTGATGATATGCTCAAAGTCATTAGAGAAGCAATGGAAGAATCACTTGGTGCATATAATGATACATTACCGGGTGTCTCGGCTTTTATGCTGCAAATACTGCGAAAACGATGTACCGAGCCACTTCGTCATGTTCGCGCGGCAAATTCACAGTACCGCGCATTCTCACGCGGGGCACTAGAAACCCAAGCTAGCACAGAGCCCAGCATATTTATCCCCATGATCGTACTGCCTCTTCGGCAGGTATTTGTTGGTGATTCACAATCTCCCATACGAAGGCTTCCGATGGAACAAACGGTAGCATGGATTAATGACGTACTTGACCATGTGTTCTCAAGGTACACAACGGCAATTGATACAATCACTCGTAATCTCGAGTCCTTGCGCCGACTTAAGCGAGGCACACCAGGCTTAGCATCCGACGAAGCTGCCTCAGACAAACGGGTATATGCGCAGCTGTCAGCGGACATAAGGTCACTCGCAGCCCATGTCGAGGAATTTACCCGTGATGCTGAACTGCCATTACGATTAGAGTCGCCCGCATGGCAGGCCCTACGAGATTCTACACATCGAACATAGGTCAAGCAAGAAAAGATGTTTGTGCGTGTATACGACGGAGATACTGAGGCAACAACGTGCGACATGCATACACACGAACAAATACCCCTTAGAGCGACTCGATGTTCTTAGTTTGATCAAATGTACGACCAGCGACGTTTTGCAGACCCTCGCCCCCGTACGTTACCTTTGGACTTAGTTCGACATCTGCCCCACTAGTGACAGTCGCACCAGCCTTTTCAAGCCAGCGGCGCTGTTGTGCAAGCAAATCGCGACGCGAAGTCTCTGGGTTGTCAGAGGCAGTACCGCTGGCATTCTTGAGTGGACTGAATTCTTCTTTGCGCTCAACTTCATGGATTACTAGGTCGGCACAGAATGGGAAAACGTCGAAAATAAAGAGCTCCATCTTGATGCCGTTCGGTGTCGATGGCTTCACACGTTCACCCGATGAGAGATCAATCGATGGAATTTTCTTTCGGGCAATGTGATACGCCATTTTAGATTCAAAGGCTGGTACATCTTTCATAAGAAAGTCTGTTGTGTAAAAGTGATTGGCGATGTTGGCGGCACGGAAAAGAAGCTCTCCATTGGAATCACGCGCCTCACTCAAAGAAGGGGGAATCTCGGAGTATTCTACCACACTGAAAGCGCCATTTTTGCGCGCCACAACACCGACCGACTCAGCTGGGTCCGTTTTCTTCACCACCTTCACACCGGTTGCGACATTCTTATCCACACACACACCCATAAAGACAGGGTCACCAACCTTCACAAGGCAGTTATCCACACCGTATGCGTGCAAGTACTTGATTCCGCGGCGCTGCAGGTCGTCAAGAACAGATGGTTCGCCATCTTTCACGGGGACACGAAGTGCGGCATACAACCCACCATTTCCGTCCGGTGCTGTAGCGACCTTGCCGCGTTCATCCAGCATAATTTTGCCTTCATTCGAAATGCATGGCAGAGTGCCTTGTTCGAAGAATACAACATTAGCCGGGTCAAGGCCAAAGAACCCATGCTCGCGGAAAAATGACTCGGTTGGTTCGCGTGTGGGACCCGAGGTCATGATGTACCATGGCACCACAACGCTAGTCTTACGTCCGTAATTGGCCGCAAGTTCCTGCAACTTTGCAATCCTCTCTGCTTGGATTTGGAAAAGGCTCTTTCCGCTAGGAAGCTGGATGTTATAGCAGCCCTTGGGAGCGGACGAGCCAAGACGGGTGCCTTGACCACCAGCGAGGAGGAGTACGCCGACTTGACCTGCGGCAATCGCTTTCATGCCAATCTCGTAAAAGTAATTTGACTTCGCTTCATCTCCAACAGTAGAAACTTGGCTCTCAGTTGGTGGTGGTTCTACTTTGGCATTCTGCTCGTGTCGTGCGGCCTCATCGGCGTCTAACGCTTGCTTCACCATGGCATTCAGACGCGCAGGATCGATGCCGCAAAGTTGCCTTTCGAATGCCGCTTTCTCATCAGCTGAAAGTTGGTCCCAGTATGTAAAAACATGTGACTGCCCGGCAGCCTCGTACTTGGCTCGAAGATCTTCCAAGCCGCTCATGAATAGATGGTTGTACGGGATATGAGACTGATGTGTGTCTGTGCACGTGCATAGCGTGCGGGTTGGTGGAGAAAGGCACGCGTTCGGAATATCTAACGAGTATAAGGACACATCTGGTCAAGGCGCAAATCCTAGCTACATCACAAGGCTAAAGTTGTAGAAGCTCGACTTGCATCAAAGAGAATGTAACGACCAGTAAGAATACCATCTGCAAGCCATGAAAGAGGCGCTAACTTCCACTAAGATAAAGTAGCGCCAGCGAATGGCGCCGTGCAAATGCCACGAGATGTGCACAGACGGCGAGGGGCCTTTTCATCAGCTGGGCCATTCGGCAGAGGGCCAAACCAAACACATTCCTTAGCATCGGTCGTTTGGTAGTTAGGCTGGATGGCCTCGAAGACCTTTTTCTTCGGGTTCATCTGCTCGAGTGGCTCCATACCCTCGTAGCCCTCAACATAAACGCGGTCACCCAACTCGCTGCCTGCGGGAGGAGCAACTGGCTGGACGCCACCTTCTTTGCCTTCTTTTGCCGTAGCACACAAAATCATCCCGAAACTCTTGATACCACGCATCGACACTGGTTTCAAGTTGCACACACCCACAACCCATCGATCACGCATTTCCTCAATGGGAACAAAGTTTACAAGTCCAGAGAGAATGGTACGAGGCCCATCCGCCTCACCGAAATCAACCTGCTCAAGATACAAAGAATCAGCATCTGGATGCCGATCGACTTTGACAATCTTTCCAACTCGAAGATCGACCATACTGGGTAAAGGACCAGAATCCGATGGAACACCAGAACCAGGTCCACTGCCACCTGTTGCCTTGTCCTTGGACTTCTTATCCTTCTTAGATGGTGTAGGTGCACTGGCCTCTGCAGCCGTGCCACCTTCATCTTTCATTTTCTTCTCCTTCTTCTCTTTCTTCGGCTCAGCCTTACGTTCGATTTTTGGGAAACCTTCATAAGCAGGCTCAAATGGTTTGAAAGGTGGTTCCACGTTTGTTGAAGCTGACAGGTGTGACATGTGCGAAAAGTAGCGCACAAGCGACGGATGCGCATGTTGCGTTGCTGGGGGCATTGTCGACACTACATCATATAATGAGGCAAAGAGCGAGTAGTCAGCAGCAGTTGGAGCATTTCCGCTCAAAAAAGTAATTGGTTCAAGCTTTTTGTCAAGAGAGCCCAGGTCCCCGCGTATGCCTTCGACTTGGTCGAGCCATTGATCAGTGTTCTTCACGTCGTCGTCCGTTTCCCCGAGAACTGCCGCAGGTTTCGACGTCAGAGCCGCAAGCTCATGGGCATATGTACGCAGTGGCTTGTTCGAAGCTCGGAGCGCGTTCAGAGAAGCTTCGTCAGATATCAAGCGCGTGTACACTTCGGCAAGAAGCTGCCGCGATCGCTGTGCCATTGTCGTCAAGAAAGGCCAATTTGCGATCGGCCCCTACCAATATGTTCACACGTGATTCAAAAGAAGGGTCAATGTCATTGCGCACTCAATTTTTCATTGGTCCATTGTCTTGATAACATGGCCGGTAATGGCACTTCGAGCCGAGCAGAAACTCAGGAACTCGTTGACAAGCAAGACCAGAGGCCGTGTAGCAGACCAATCTCTGCCATGGATAATATGCAGCGCAGAGATTCCACTATGACGGATGCATCCTCTGCACACTCAGCTTCTTTTTTTGATGAGCGTGAAATACGTGAAGCTGAACAATGGGTACAGCAGTCCCGCTCATCTGAGAATGCACGGCCCTGGCGGAAGCGACGAGATAGTCAGCTGGGAAGTTACGACGATCACAACAATATTTTTGATGGGCCCTCAGCGGAATTTGTTCCAAGTTCCGTTTCCAGTATGCACCACAATATGGCCCGACCCAGTTTGCACTACCATTCTCGCCAATCCCGTCGAAGATCATACTCGTATTCATCGCGTCGCGGACGGGCTTCCAGCTCCGTTCATTCACACAGCCATGTATCCCGTGACCATTCACCAACCAGTACGCATACTCTTGAATCCCATCCCGCAAGTGTGATCAGCTATAAGAAACGCGCATATCCTCGGCGCGCATATCGAGCGAGTGAAGATGGCATAGGAACGTCTATGCCTGCTTCTTCGAGTTTGATCGGCTCACTTTTTGCGACTTTTCGTAATGAGCAAGCGGAACAAGAGTCAATTCACTCGGACATGCAAGAAAACAGCGAGGTCTGGCACGAGAACGCGTCGGATTTGCTTGACGAGGAGGCCTTGGCCGATGATCAGGATGAAGAGGAGGATGATCTGTTAAATGATTCAAGTGACCGATCAAGCCTTAGCAGTCAACCAAAGGGTTCACCACATAATCGTCTGATTCCCAACGTGTTTGGTGACAGTGACCCATTTATAGAACACCGCCACGATGTTCGAGAGGATGGCCAGGACATGCCATTTGATGACCCAGCTATGGGCCCGAAGCCCGTCCATCTTATGGATTTTCCACATGCTGTGGATCAAATGCCTGAAAGTACTTTGCCGCCAGTGTCGGGAATGCTGCAAACTGAGGCTCATCCAGAAGAAGCCATGAGGAACAGTCCTTGGCTTGATAAATCTTGCCGCTTCAAGCAACAGATTTATTTGGCAGATGAAGACACGTTGATTCGAATCTCTGGTTATCGTACTCGACCCGGGCGTTATGTATTGTACGTTTTGGCGTGTGTCTTGTCTTTTGGTTTGGTCGCTCTTTTGTGTTTGTGGTTTCCTCGAACACGTCTTCGCTATGTCTTTGAAGAAGCAGAGTTTTCCGATGCAGAGTTTGTGATCGTTGAAAATCAGTGGGGTGACTTGAGTCAAGAGTCGTTCATTAGTGTGCCATTCGCACGTCCACTCAAGTCTGTTTTTCCTCCTACCTCTCGAGAGCCGCCCTGTACTCATGCGCAGGCCCAAAGCATGCTGTACGAGGATACCGACGAGAATGGGAACAGTGGTGACGGAGAGGACATGGTGGATTTGGTCATGTTCGAATATCGCTACACACGCTTCTTACTCCATCCTCCCTCGGGTCGCTTCCGCACAATTCGAGACTGGCGTGATGCCGCTTGGACATCGACAGATGTGATGCGACAAGGTATCAGCTCAGATTTGGAGCGTGAACGACAAATATTTTTTGGATCAAATGTTATCGAAATTGCAGACAAATCGACGCTGGATTTGTTGGTGAGCGAAGTCTTACATCCATTTTACATTTTCCAAATTGTTTCTATCATTCTTTGGAGCTTGGATGATTATTATTATTACGCATTTTGTATTGCAGCCATTTCGGTGGGAAGTATTCTCTCAACTTTGATTGAAACGAAGAAGACTATTGCACGTATGCGAGAAATGAACAGATTTGTCTGCACTGTGCGTGTGTTGCATAATAATCAATGGGTCAACCTGGACAGCAGTAACCTTGTTCCCGGTGATATTTTTGATGCGGCTGATCCCAACTTGACGATGATTCCTGCTGACAGTATTCTTCTTAGTGGTGATGCGATCGTAAATGAAAGCATGCTTACTGGAGAAAGCGTTCCTATCAGTAAGCAGCCACTATCCGAGCAGGACGTGGATCTTATCCAGTCCACCCGCACAGATCTTTCGTCTCACCTTGCAAAGCACTTTTTGTTCTCTGGAACAAAAATTATTAGAACACGACCTGCAGTAAGTGGGCCTGATCCAGGAGATATTTGTGCCAAGGCAATGGTCGTCTGCACAGGTTTCCACACTACAAAGGGATCTTTGGTTCGCGGCATGCTCTTCCCTAAGCCCATGGGATTCAAGTTCTATCGCGATTCTTTCCGGTTCATTGGGTTTTTAGCAGCGATTGCGTTTGTGGGGTTATGCTTTAATACAGTAAATTTCATTCAAATTGGGATTTCTTGGAAGACGCTGGCAATTCGTGTACTGGACTTGGTGACTGTCGTGGTGCCACCGGCTTTACCAGCTACTATGAGTATTGGTACAGCATTCGCAATTGTACGTTTACGAAGGCTTGGTATATTTTGTATTTCTCCTACGCGTGTAAACATGGGTGGGAAAGTGAATGTCGTTTGTTTCGATAAGACAGGCACGCTTACTGAAGATGGACTGGATGTACTTGGCGCTCGAACTGTGGATCCAAACACAGATCAATTTAGTGAGCTACATCAAACTGCAGACGAAATACCAGCTCAGAGTACTTCGCCAGAAAATCCTTTATCGTTATTGCATGCACTGACGACTTGCCACAGCTTGAAAGTGGTCGATGGTGAAGTCATTGGAGATCCGCTGGACGTGAAAATGTTCGAATATACAGGATGGACGATTGATGAAGGTGACGGCATAGACTCACTCGCTGTGGCGAAAGGATATGATCGTTCTCCGGCGCTTGTGCAGACGGTGGTCCGACCTCGTGATGGCCCCGTTTTTGATGCTCAGGATGTGATCTGTGACCCTGATGCCGAAGAAGTGCTGGAGCTTGGTGTCATTCGAACATTTGAGTTCGTGTCTGCCTTGCGCCGAATGAGTGTCATTGTCAAACAACTGCATTCGACCTCTATGGAGGTATTTGTCAAAGGAGCGCCAGAGTCTCTCCTCGAGATATGTGACCGTAATTCCCTTCCGCATGATTTTGACGATTTGCTCTCTTATTACACACATCATGGATTCCGGGTCGTTGCTTGTGCAGGGAAATCTTTGCCTGGATTAAACTGGGTCGAAGCTCAGCGAATGCCGAGAGAACGGGCTGAAAGTGAGCTCCAGTTTTTGGGTTTGATTGTCTTTGAGAATAAGTTGAAGCCTGGATCATTGCCTGCTATTACCACTCTTCGACATGCCCACATCGGCTGCAAGATGGTGACGGGAGACAATCCCCGCACTGCGGTAAGTGTCGCGCGAGAGTGTGGCATTTTGGGAGCCTCATCAACTGTATTTCTTCCATCATTTGCGCAAGGATCACCTGAACAGCCTAACGATGTTATCCTCACATGGACTAGCACGGATGACGATGCGATGAAGCTAAATCCGGACACTCTGAAACCAATTAATCCGGACCCTATGCACATCGACTTGGGTGAGCACAATATCCTCGACTATGAGCTAGTGATTACGGGTGATGTCTTCCGATGGATGGTCGATTATGCCCCTATCGATCTCGTACGACGCATGTTAATAAAAGGCACAATTTTTGCACGAATGTCGCCTGATGAAAAACATGATTTGGTCGATCGCTTACAGGACTTGGGCTACACGGTGGGTATGTGCGGTGATGGGGCCAACGACTGTGGTGCTTTGAAAGCTGCCGACATTGGTATCTCGCTGTCGGAAGCAGAAGCAAGTGTTGCTGCTCCATTTACATCGCAGAGACCTGACATTTCTTGTGTTATTGAAGTAATCAAAGAGGGTCGAGCAGCGCTTGTCACAAGCTTCAGCTGTTTCAAATACATGGCACTGTACAGTTTGATCCAGTTCACCAGTATTACCATATTATACAACCTTGCAAGCTCACTCGGCGATTTTCAATTCTTGTACATTGATTTGTTCATTATTCTTCCTGTGGCTGTGGCTATGGCAAGGACCCTGCCTTATCCTATCCTCCATACCAAGCGCCCAACTGCGAACCTTTTGTCTAAGAAGGTGTTATTGTCGATGATTGGCCAAGTCATAATCTGTTCTGCATTCCAGGCTTTTACATTTTATCTAACGCGACGCCAACCCTGGTATACCCCGCCGAAAATGGATCCTGATCAACTCAATGTGGTGAATGCAGAGAATTCGGCTATTTTCTTGGTGTCATCATTCCAATACATTACAGTTGCAGCTGTATTCAGCGTTGGACCGCCTTTCCGGCAACCAATTTATACAAATCCCATGCTTCTGACTTCTCTTACGATATTGACCTGTTTCTCTTTGTTCTTCTTATTTGTAAAGCAGGGCTTCTTTTTCGATCTGCTGGGGCTAGTGGAATTTCCAGCGTCTTTCCATTGGAAGCTCTTGGTCATTGTGGTATTGAACACAGTCGCATGTTTCGTTTTTGAGTCGCACCTTATGGGACCGGCGTTGCAGTTTGTAAAATTCATCCAACGCGTGCTTTATCATCGCGGCCGGAAACACGAAAGGACGCGAAAAGTTGGTCAGAAGACATACAAAGCGGTGCTCATGTCACTTAATGACCCAACTGAGGCATAAGAAAAAATATGGTATTTAGCTGATGTTGCCGTCAATTTTTCGACGTTTTTCTTGATGTTCATGGTCCAACCGCTCAGATCTGAAGTGTTTCATAGCTGCCCAATGTGAGAGACTTTCCACATGCGATTGCAGGTTTTCTGCAAGGTTGGTCAGATGCCGTCGGGCAGGATGTGTGTATTCTGTATCATCTGTCACGAGCGGGCGAAGAGGAGGAAACATTTGATGAAGTTCTAAATCATCCCATGACGTACCCAAGTATGGCTTTTGTGCTGTTGGTGCCCGCACGAAGGGTGGATCTTCGACTCCGCACTCAACGTCGATGATGTCTTTCAGACGAATATCCACTTCGTACAATGTAGTAAAAGCATCGAGCGCAAGCTGTTTTAATGCAGTTGATGTCTCGAGCAAGGCTGTGTTATATTTCTCAATTTCCAGTATCTGCTTTTCCCACGGATGTGCTGGGTCAGGGTTGGCTCGTGCAACAAATGCCGGACTAGCAATGCGAATATCAGGAACAAGAGCTTTTAGACTTGCATGAGATAATGTGCTCATACGCTCCTTTAGGCGCTCTGTCTGACGTTCCGTCGCGGCACGATATTTGGAGCTCGCCTGTTGGATTTGATTGAACTGTTTTCGTGTGCGCAAAAGTTGGTCTTTTGTCCCGCGGTGGGCGAGCTGTTCATCTGCGAGCATAGTTCTAGCATTCTTGGTTTCAGACTGGGAAGCAAGAAGTTTTGTTTCCAGCTCGCTAGTTAAGAACGTGTCGCGGCGAAGAGACTTTTTTGTGCGCTCCAACGATTGCTCTAGTTCCTTGTTCCGCATGAGCAGCCTTTCACGCAGCTCTACTTCCTCATCTCGTTCCGTCAACAGAGCCCCTAAGACCTTGATAACGACAATTTTTCTTTGTTCACTCAGTCCATCTAAACATAATGGTGTTTTGTGATAACCGCGAGAAAGAATTTTTTGACGAATATCGTTAAATGCCGCCGCCTCGTCCATGACTGAATGGCCCAAGAAAGAACCATCATACAGCTGAAACCTTTAACGAGACGTGGCCAAACCGTGAAATGAGGATTTTGTCTTCATTTAAATTATTTTTCAAGTTCTAACCGTCGCGGGCCCGTATGGCGCAGTGGTTAACGCACTCCACTTGTACTTATAAGTTAAGTGCATGGAGAGATCCCTCGTTCGACTCGGGGTGCGGGCAAAGCATTCTTTTGTGCTTGCGACCAAAATACATTTCAGACGAAAATTTTTTTTTCTTCGAAGTACTTAAATAAAATGGGTATATACTGCAACTTAAATGCCTCACGACCCCGATGCTGATCCTAGCCGTACGGACGCGTCATGTCATAAGCGTAGTATTGGAAGCTGCCTCGCGGTACTTGCCATCTGCGAACGGGTGAGTATTAAGCAGAATACGAACACGCCTGTACCTGCATCCCATTGTGCGCCACGCTTTCCTCGTTGCCAAATAATCAAACTATTCCAACGAGCGGCTTCAATACTTGATTGTGACCATGGAGAAAGAAAATTTTCAGCAATATTATCTTGGTAATTAGCGGCGCTCGAAGTTACACTTTCTTCGTCGCTGTTACTAGTTTGGTGCTTGGAACTTCTGCTAGGAGTCGTTCTCAGAGGAGTATCAGCCTTCCAATTGACAACGGGCATGATATTAATTCGGTCATGTCGAAGATTCAATAAAATCAGTAAGGGATTGATTTGTCACGTGACTAATACCTCCACTCGCGTCGTGTGTTCTGTGTGGCGCGTTGCCTGTTAACAATACGCCATTTTCGATAAATTTCAAGCAGGCTAAACAATACGTGGTGCAGTGTGTGTGCACCGGAGGTGAGGAACCATGAATATCTCATTTGACCTCTCCTCTAAAATCGAAAATAGGATTGATCAAGAGCTTTTCCAAGATGATTCTGACGATCTTTCCCTGCCTGGTATGAGCCGGCGTGCATCTATGACCCATTCTACGTCAGACGTAACAGGTCTGCTTCGTTCACCTGCTACAAATGATCCAGTTGAGACAAACCCTGGTTTCCAGGACCACATGAATGATGTATCTGTTTCCAATTCTACTGGGCAAACCGACCAAGTGTCTGATGAGTTGCAACAACTTGATGAACGTTTATTAGACGAATCAGACTCTCTTCGACTTTCACCCAAACACGAACAAGAGTTGGAGATATCAGAGTCAAGTCACAGAGAACTTGCCAGCGCTGATGATGATTTTATGACACAGGGAGAATCGAAAGCACCCGTTCTCGCGTCATGCGAGACAAAAGAGTTAGAAAGCGTAAGTACACTTGTTGTATGAGGAGCTCACACGACAGGATCAATCTTCGTCATCGATGTCTATGCCGACGTCTCCGTCGGTTTCTCGAGCACCTAATCTATCCCCTGGGCTGCAAGGTCAACCTAATCCGGCTAAGTCTATCACCACAGTATCCACGCCATCACCACCTTCAGTCTCGGGTGCTACGACGCCTGTACGTCCGCCAGCTCCTGGGAGATTAGCGTTCACAGCAGCACGAGCGTCTAAGTCTTTATCACATACCAATCTTCAACATTCTCTATCGACTGAAGATTCTTCGAGGCGATTGCTGGATGTACAGACTCAAGATGATATAAATCGCCCAGCGTCAACAATTTCTGATTTGACGGAAGAATCTTCAGTAGCGCGGCTAATGTCTTCGACTTCAAATGCGCAACAAAATCACATTGATCCGCAACGGCTGATTACTTATCAGCACCAGGTCAATGAGCGTCTCACGCAAGAAAATGAAATGCTCAAAATGCAATGTGAAGAACTGATGAAGATTCTTCAAAAACGTGATGAAAGTGTGAACAAGGATCGTTCAATGCTAATGAAACGGATCCACGACTTGGAATCGGCGGCACAAAAGCAGTCAGAAGAGCATGCCGCACATGAATCCTCCCTTATCGATACCCCTTCAGAACATAATGCATTCATTCAAAAAGTTCAGCATGCGTTAAGTGTGCATGATGTACAGGCACTACAAGAATGTGTGACAGAGCTTCAGAGTCATATACCGCAAAATAACGTTTCTCATCCTGATTCCTCGCGACCCAATTCGTCGTTTATGCACAGTCACAGTAATGCGTCCTGGCGCCATTCCACACCAAGTCGAGTCCAGACTATGGAGTCTTTGCGACGGTCCATCACGTCTGCCTCAACAACACGTGATGTGTCCAGTGTAGCCTCTGACCTCAGAAATCTGCAAACAACGGTGCGCTCATTGACAGAAGAACTTCACGGTGCACGCGTACAACTAGACACAGCTTTGTCGCAATCTTCAGAGGCAAATGCAAGTAAGTTACGTATTGAAACGCGACTTGCATCTACAATAGATGAATTGGAGCAAGTCAAGTTGCATTTACAGCAGCGATCAGAACAATGCAAAGAACTCGAAGCTATGCGAAGGGAAATACCGCAAACGAACATAACAATTGAACGAAGCCTGTTCAAAGCACAGCAAGAAGTAGCAAAAGCACATGCATTACAACAACAGGCTCAGCAGCAGCAGTTGCTCTTAGAAGAACAGCTTCGCTCAGCAAACCATCGATGCGACCAAGCTTCTGCGTCTGCGGACGAAGCACGGCAAGCGCGTACTGAATGCGAAGCGCAGATTGACGAGCATCTATCTCAGCTATCTTCGTTGAAACATTTACTTGCAGAACAGCATGCCGAACTAGGGCGGCTTCGAGGAGAAAAGCACCATCTGTGGACTGAGCGCCGCGAAATTATGGAGCAACTCAATGTGTTTGAGCGAAGATTGCGGGAAGTGCGTGCAGAGACGGAGCAGTATGGCACAGATGTTAAGGCTCTGCAGGAAAAAGAAGATATGCTGGCATACCGCGCTAGCCATATGGAACAAGAATGCGCAAAATTGGTGAAGTCATACGTGGCAGACATTGTTCGAGAGTGGGAGCCGAAAATATGGGCTCTTGAAGAACAATGCCGTGCGTTGATATTTCAAAAGGCATACTTGGGGAAAGCCTTGCGATCACAACAATGGCTCACTGAACGCATCAGTACTCATTTAGATGCTCTCGCCCCAACGCTGAAACGATACGTGCCAGCATCCGTCCCACTAGTATCTCCTAAAACACGGACATGGCGGGCGGCCATTCGAGCAGTTCAATTTGTTGTACGTATTACTCGTTCATAGACAAAGGAGCTTCGATCCATTCCACACGTACGAGACCGATGCCTGTTCCTGAGGCAAGAAGGAGGCTATGACCATCGTTTGGGCACCATGCGACACTTGTTATGCAAACGGAGGGGTCCCAGCGGTCGATGGAAAGGGGAGCCGATTTTTGGGTCTGTGACCTTGGCAAGACGCCTTCTGGATAAAATCCGTGGCGGATAGTGTAAGTGTTAGCATCGTTTTGAATGAGTCGAAAGCGTTTGTGAACAAGACGACCACCTTCTTCCATGGCTTTACGTTTCGACACATTCAGTGCATTGGTGATGTTTACAGATCCATCCGCAGAACCCGATGCGATGTAGGGATGAAAAGCAGATGCCGCAAGAGAGATTATGCGTCCGTGATGAATCCCAAGCATGTGATGACGGCCAATATCATGTGTCCGAAGAGAGACTGTTCCAAACTGATTGTCACCAAAATCCATGATCCATGCGCCATTCCATGGGGCCCAAACAGTAGCGTACCGAGGCTCACGGCTATGACCATAACGAGTTGTTGAGTAAACGTCATAAATGTCTGTGATATGTTCTGAGCCATCCCAACCAACAGTGAGAAGGATATGCGGGCGAGCGGACAAATTCGGTGTGCCAAGGAGATCCAGAGGGGGTAGCATTTGCCAACTTAAAGCACATACTAGAGTATCATGCACAGAAACATTTATCATTGGTGAATCACTTTCATCCAAGTCCCAAACGACGACCTGGCCTTTTGAACATCCCGCGGCCAAGCGGGCATTACCACCCCAAGCCAAACTATAGCAGCGAGAATTTGGGACGCGTAAAGTGGTACGCGGAGAGAGATACAAGCAACTCGCTTCAGTCTTAGGAACATCTAGTATGACAATATCGCCATTGTCCATGGAGGCTGCCAGGGTGCCGATTGTAGAGGCAGCCGGAGCACCAGGTCTCCAACTTATTTGAAGAGGTTCACCATCATCTAATTTGATTGTGTGGACAAGTTTCATAGAGGTGTTAGTATCATATGACCAGAGCTGTATTGAGCCACAGCACCCATATTTCACGCGTGTGTGAGCGTCCTTATTTCCGCAGGCAACTGCAAGCCATTGGATGGACGAATTTGTGCATGGAGCCCAGTCAAGATCATAGATGTGTCCACCTGCGTCGATCATGTGAATGAGATGAGACGGATTTGATGGATCTATCGTTGCCGTTGATGTTAGCGGTTGCAAGGACATAGCTTGTTTTTGCTCATATGATTGAACATAGAGTTTTAAAGAAGTAGCTTCGTGAGCTGAATCTGCCGGGCTCCAATTGGGACAAGCATCCCAGAGAACCATGGGTGGATTCCAGTCTACGCGCCATAGAAATGATTGATGCGGAAGATCGACACGAGAAATCATGTCATTCATAAATAATCTGAGTGAGGATAAAGTTGTTCCATCGCCTTGCGATGAAGATAGTCGTTCCCGGTAGAATGAGGGTGGATCAATTGCGCCCTGGGACTTCAGATTATGCTGAGAGATTAAAGTGAAGGGGTCGCCACCTTTATGGGCCTTACCACGACGCCGCTTGTCACATGAGGAGTCTTCACTCACCTCGCGCTTAACCTTGGGCATGTATCGGAAGTGGAGATGTAGTGACACCTGAGCGAACTTTCAGATGCTGAATCACGATGGCACTTGGCCCTGGTGGAGATCTAATTCTGTGACGCCACCACAGGCGAAGTGCACCTACATTGACCCGCAGACAAAACTGTCACTGCGCACGATTGGTTCGAAAGACTAAGGGGTACAAAGATGCCACAGACTGTCCGCCGTTGAAGACAAAATCTAGCACTCGCATCTAGACATATTATGTACACTTGAGAGTGCCCGAAAGTGACAAGCAGATGGATGTTGTATTCATAAAAGGAAATGTTTCATGACTACTCGGCCTATTCCGATAATATTACAACTGGCTTAATGAGATCTTCTGGCTTGTCTTTCATAAGCATCAGTGCATCCTCCATGTGCTCAAAGCCGTCGAACCGATGCGTTATCAAGGGTTTCACATCCAGTCTTCCATACGTGATCAAGCTTGCAAGCTTTTCGAGACGGCGCCTGCCTCCCGGCATCAAACCGCCAACGATTTGCTTGTGTCCCATACCGACTCCCCACTCAACCCTTGGAATGTTCACGTAGTCACCCGATGCAAGGTAGTTCACGTTACCAACCTTCCCGCCTGGTTTTAGGCACTTGATCACTGGCTCAAATGTCTCAACACCACCTCCTGCAACAATCGCTTTATCGACACCCTCCCCGTTTGTCAGCTCCAAGACATGTTTGTCAATGGGACCTTCTTTGTAAGAGATGATGTCCGTCGCTCCATAGTATTTGGCCGTTTCCCGGCACACCGGGCGTGATCCGACAGCAATAATCTGTGATGCGCCCCTGAGCTTGCATCCTGCAACAGACATAAGTCCTACCGGTCCAATACCGACGACTAAAACTTTGTCACCAAATTGCACATCCGCTAGTTCGACACCATGAAAGCCTGTAGGCACCATATCTGACAGCATGCAGGCCTCAGCTGTTGAAATGTTCTTCGGAAGGTGCGCCAGATTGGCATCCGCTTGGTTTACATGAACATATTCCGCAAGAAGTCCGTCTTTCAGGTTCGAATACATGCACCCTGAAAGCATGCCACCGGAGTGCATCGAGTAGCCGCCTTGGGCTTCCACAGAGCACCAGTCAGGCGTGACGGCCGCAACCATTACACGATCGCCAACTTTGAAGTCTTTGACTTGAGAGCCAACTTCCTCTACAACGCCACAGCCCTCGTGACCAAGCACCATGTTGTGCCTTTCGCCGATAGAACCTTTCCAAACCGTATGCGTATCTGAGGTGCAAGGTGCTACGGCCAGGGGACGCAAGATCGCGTCCATGGGCCCACATGTTGGGCGGGGCTTTTCTACCCACCCAGTTTCGCCGATCTTGATCATAGCATATCCTTTCATTGTGCCTGGGATACTGGACATGTCATACTCAACTCTCTCATTTATTTAAATAAACAACAGGCGGTGCACATCGGCTGGTCCGAACCAAAAGTTCACGATTGGACTTACTCGTGCACATACCCGCTGCAGAGAAACAGTCAATGTTTGCTCGAATGCGCCAGGTCAATCCGGTATTGTGAATTTAAAGCCAATCCATTTTGTCTCTTTGCATCTATCGGATATCATTTGCGCGCCAAGTCTGCAGGTGCCCACTTTCAACACAGTAAGAACTCGGTCCAAAAAAGGGTACGTTTTATTGGACATCACAAGCTCGTGGACAAACTATTCCAGGTGCCTTGGGGTAAATCTGTTCTAAACATGCTAGTTGGTCACGCGATGGCGCCAGTAACCTAATTTGTGCAAGTTAATCGATGTACTTAATCTAAAAATAGGAATCGTACAAATGCTGGAACCTCACCCTAAAAGAAATGCACTGCATAATTCATGGACAACGTATGAGTAGAATTGCCTTAAACGAATGAGAACGATTCACCATTGTATTTCGGAAACATTCATAGTTAAAATTGACCATCCATATAAGCTTAATAAATTGGCCTTCTATAACACGCAGGCCCCTTTCGCTGCTTTAAAGTTCATATGTATGGATGTGTGCAATGACAGTGTCTCGAACACCAACAGACTCGGTGCCCGTCCTTTCAAATCGGCATCTCTTTGCTTGTAAGTCAATACCACGAATCCCACTGTCATATATTAGCGTAAATAAACTCGCCTGAGGTGGGCAAGAATGCTTGAACGTAATGTGCCCCTCACCTATATTGTGTAATCATGGCACGTCACATCAGAAGACGCAGAAACTGCGCTTCGGATAGCGGCAGTACTCATGGCACCAACTATACCCGTCTGTATATCTCATATAGCTTTGTGGAATGAAATCTAACGAGGTTTAGAGAGCGGAACTAATCAGTAAAATGTACCGTTTCATGAACCAAGCGTGTTCAGATTCATAATGCGGTGGTTAGGAGCAACGCGTGACTGACACGATCATCAGAAAGCGGATTAAACGAAGATTTAGTTAGCTGGCCGTATGGGTCGTGAAGCCAGTCGTGAAATATACGAGGCATCTTTTGTTATTGAGCTTCTACATTAATTAGACGCTCGCATACCGTACACTTCCGCCCAAATGCTCGATTTACGAGGTTAGTTCGATTGGTCATACCGATGCGGCTTCGTGAGCTTAGCACAGTAGCCTCTCAGCCTTTTGAGGGAGCCAATGCGCAGGAGACAGTTGGGCTCCAGAAAAATGTGCATAGTCACCATCGCGCTTCCAGCTACTGTTCCAGATGCCACGCACTAGTGGTTTTCATGTCCAAACATGAAGAATTCTTCGCACAGGATCTGATAGAACGGGCATAAACCCAAGAGGTATTAATCGGCCTTGGTTTCCCCCAAACAGCTATCTTAGTTCATAGAGGCAGTGCATGTGTGTGCGTGTTTTTTACGACCCTTCTACTGTGCAGCAGGGCGCCAATCTATGCATGCAATGATAGCGCTCCATGTGGAAATCACCGCCCTCGCGTATCTTTCGGCAGATCCGTTTCTCGCACGTGAATCCATTGTGATTGGGCAGCGCTCATCGCTACG